>VFQM010000081.1_pt1 | contig 115926 bp, 101 predicted proteins | sample 3512391 | NCBI WGS metagenome assembly VFQM01 (sample SAMN10412369, study PRJNA504923) | tailings metagenome | isolation source: Replicate 1 from Balatoc abandoned mine | place: Philippines | reverse complement strand
ACACGCCTTCAGTAAGTCGGGCATCCCCTCCAAAAATTGTCTTTGCCTGTGTCCCAGGAGTTTGAAATGTTTCACAATAAGGAAACCCTATCTGTCCAAGCGAGGGAGCAATCCCGACAAACCAAAAAACAACTACACAAATTATCCTCAGTGCTTTCACTTCTTACAAAATTGACTCTAATAAAAGGAGAAGGCACCTAAAAACAAAAGCTCTTGACTAGTTGGTAGTCAAGAGCTTTTTTATATTGTTCCTAAATAAAACTTATCTCATAATAGTCTGAACTCTATCAGGACCAACTGAAACTAATTTGATTGGAACTTTCAATTCTTCTTCAAGATAGGAGACGTAATCTTTTAGCTCAACAGGGAACTCTTCATAAGATCTCACATCTGCTAAGGAACAATGCCATCCTTTCATTTTTTTGTACACTGGCTTTACTTCCATATCCGTAATTTCGAACATAAGCTTATCAACCAATTCTCCTGTTGGCAATTCATAGTGGGTACAAATCTTGATTTCTTCAAAGATATTCAGCACATCCGCCTTCATCATGAAAAGCTCTGTAACCCCATTGATCATGATGGAATACTTCAAGGCAGGAAGATCCAACCAGCCACATCTACGTGGTCTGCCAGTTGTACTTCCAAATTCGTTCCCTTCTTTTCTCATAGCTTCACCAGTTGCATCAAACAACTCAGTAGGAAATGGACCACTTCCTACTCTGGTGCAATACGCCTTGAAAATTCCAAATACCTGACCGATTCGTGAAGGTGCCACACCCAAACCTGTACAAGCACCTGCTGTCATGGTATTGGAACTGGTCACAAAAGGATAGCTACCAAAGTCAACATCTAAAAGAGAACCTTGAGCTCCTTCAGCTAATATTCTTTTATTGGCCGCTAAAGCATCATTCACCACATATTCACTATCAATCAGATTCAGGGTCTTCACAAACTCAATTGCTTCGAAGAAGTTAGCTTCCATTTCCGCCAATTGATCTAAAGGATAATTGTAAAATGAAAGGGTGGTCTTGTGCTTATCAAGGAGCACTTCATATTTCTCTCTGAAGTCAGGGCTAAGAATATCTCCGATTCTAAGAGCAGATCTTCCGATTTTATCCTGGTAAGTTGGACCAATACCTTTTAGCGTAGAACCAATCTTTTTATCTCCTTTTGATTGTTCATAAGCCGCATCAAGCAGCTTATGGGTTGGTATGATGATGGTAGCTTTTTTAGACACCACCAGATTTTTTTGGTAATCGATGGAAAACTTACCAAGGCCTTCAATTTCCCTTTTTAGGATAATTGGATCTAATACTACTCCATTGCCGATAATATTCAGTATTTGAGAACGGAAAATTCCAGAAGGAATCTGATGAAGCACGTGCTTAATTCCGTCAAATTCAAGGGTATGTCCAGCATTTGGACCTCCCTGAAAGCGGGCCACTACCTCATACTGGGGAGCAAGCACGTCAACAATTTTACCTTTTCCTTCATCTCCCCACTGGAGACCCAGTAATACATCCATCTTCATTTGATGAGAATTCTAAGCTTATAAGAGTTTTTAAAGGCCGAAATTTGCGATAAGGGCAAAGAAAACCAAGGGAAAAAACCTATTTATTATTAACGGTAACGTTAAGAAACAAAAAAGGCCCCATCCGGAGCCTTAAATCAATTTTTACTTTTGAAATCCTCTACCGAGTCAAAAACAGTGAAGATATTATTCAACTTGGTAATGATAAGTAGTTTTTTCACATGCTCAGAGGGAGAAGTCAGGTAAACCTCACCTCCTACATTTCTCATTTTAGTAAGCATTGTGATCAATAGCCCAATTCCACTTGAACTGATGTATCGTACTCCACTTAGGTCGATTACAAACATCCTCTTTCCCTCTTCTATGGCGTCAGATACTACTTCTACCAATTTTGGCCCTACCTCATCGCCAATTAAATCTCCCTGAATTTGCAGGTAGTGAGCTTTATCATCTTTACTGAGTTCGTAGGTTAATTTCATGCGGTTTCTTTTTTGTTTTGGCAATTTTCATTGTTGCAGTGTCCATAAAGAATCAAAGAATGGTGCAACACTTTGAAGTTTAAAATTTCTCCAACGGTATTCTGAATGTTTTGGATGCGTGGATCACAAAATTCCAAAACTTTATTACAGTCCACACAGATCAAGTGATCATGCTGCTTGTATCCATAGGATTTCTCAAACTGCGCCAAGTTTTTACCAAACTGATGTTTGGTTACCAAATCACACTCTACCAATAGATCCAACGTATTGTAGACCGTTGCCCTACTCACACGGTAGTTTTTATTTTTCATACTGATGTAGAGCCCCTCCACATCAAAATGGCCAGTTCTGCTGTAGATTTCTTCTAAAATAGCATACCGTTCCGGGGTCTTTCGGAGTTTTTGCGTCTCGAGGTATGCGGTGAATATTTTTTTTACTTCTTCGAAATGAGAGGTATTCAAAGACATGATTCCGATTTTTTTCAAATATAACTTTTACCGTGTAGAAAAGATTCAAGCTCAATCAAAGCGAGAAACCTTTATTATTCCCTCCACCAGCTGAAGGTTTTTAATCAAATGATCCAAATGCTCTGTACTGTGTACATAAAGCTTGATAGTGCCTTCAAACACACCCGCATCGGAATCTACGGTGATCGAACGCATATTAACTTTAAGTTCGTTGGAAATAACTTTAGTAACATCGTTGATCAAGCCTACCCGATCTGTACCCACTATCCTTAAGCCTGCTAGAAAAGCAATCTCCTTTTGACTTGTCCACCTTGCTTTGATCACTCTGTTGCCATGATTGGAAAGGAGCTCCAATGCGTTTGGACAAGAGGTTCGGTGAATTTTAATTCCTTCATTGATCGTCACAAAGCCAAAAACATCATCGCCGGGAATTGGATTGCAGCATTTGGCTAAAATATAATCCACCACATCCATATCCTCTCCAATCAATAGCTGATCGTGGTCAGAGCCTTTGATGCTTTTGATTTCTTTGGTGAAAGTAGATTCTTCTTTAACCTTTCCTGTGGCCTTTGCCTTCAGTTTTTGATTCTCTTTGAAATCCTTGAAGGACTTGATTGAAGTTGGATCAATTATTCCCTTCCCAACTCTGTAATAAAACTCATTGGCTGTCTTTAATTCAAAAAATGCCCTAAGCTGCTCGACAACTTCGGAGGTAAAATCCATTTTAATAGACTTAAGCTTCCTCTGAACGATCTCTTTCCCATCAACGATGGCTGACTTTTTCTCTTCACGCAGCGCATCTTTGATCTTTGCTTTGGCGCGGGAAGTGACCACATTATTTAGCCAATCCTCGGTAGGCTTCTGCTTATTGGAAGTCAGGATTTCGACCTGATCCCCATTTTTAAGCTTATGAGTGATCGGTACCAGCTTCTGATTTACTTTGGCACCGATACATTTTGCACCTATCTCTGTATGGATTTCAAATGCAAAATCAAGTGCCGAAGCTCCGTGCGGAAGTACTTTGAGCTCACCTTTTGGCGTGAATACGAATACTTCATCATGGAAAAAATTACCCCGAAAGTCATCCATAAACTCTATCGCACTGCCATCATTGGACTCTAGCATGCTACGAACCTGGTTGATCCATTCATCCAATCCTGGACCTGATTTACCAGAGGAATCTTTGTATTTCCAATGAGCCGCATAGCCTCTTTCGGCAATCTCATCCATCCTGCTGGTTCGAATCTGAACCTCTACCCACTGCCCCGTATTACTCATCACAGTAGTGTGAAGTGATTCGTAGCCATTGGACCTTGGAGTACTGATCCAATCCCTCAATCGATCTGGATTAGGTCTGTAAAAATCCGTGACGATAGAATACACCTGCCAACAATCGGCCTTTTCCTCTTCTAATTCGGTGTCCAAAATGATCCGAATGGCAAACAAGTCATACACCTCCTCAAAGGGTATCCCCTGTTTTTTCATCTTATTATAGATGGAATAAACAGATTTAGGCCGGCCTTTGATGGTAAATTGAAATTTTTGACGGATCAATTCATCTTCGATAGGCTGAATGAAAGTTTTTATAAACTTATTCCTATAGCTTTTGGACTCGTTTATTTTTTTGACAATATCTGTGTACGTGTCTGTATCAGTATACTTGAGGTAGAGATCCTCCAACTCTGACTTAATCGCGTAGAGGCCAAGTCTATGTGCCAAAGGCGCATACAAGTACATTGTCTCTGAAGCAATCTTTAGCTGCTTATGGCGAGGCATACTACCTAAAGTCCTCATGTTATTTAGTCGATCCGCAAGCTTGATCAGAATTACACGAACGTCATCTGAAAGGGTAAGCAGCATTTTACGGAAATTTTCCGCCTGCTGTGAACTCCCATATTCGAAAACTCCAGAAATCTTGGTCAGCCCATCGATGATCGTCATTACTTTATGACCAAACTCCCGCTCGATGTCTTCGAGCTCCATATCAGTATCCTCCACCACATCATGAAGCAAAGCAGAGATGATAGAAGTGGTTCCGAGCCCGATTTCTTCCACACATACCAAGGCTACCTCAAGAGGATGATAGATGTAAGGCTCTCCGGATTTACGCCTCATATCCTTATGGGCATCCAGTGAAATATTGAAGGCCTTCTTAATCAACTTAGTATCTCCTGGCTTGAGTACAGGCTTTGCCTGCTTCAGCAATTTTCGATACCGCTTCAGAATTTCCTTTCGTTCTTCTTCTACATCCACATGGACCATGTCAGGGCAATTTTTGATTCAAATTTGGGAGTGGATCGGACTTCTCACCACTTTTTTCGGAAATATTTTTTCAATGACTTGTGGAAAATTAGAATATGTCTTTACCTTTGCAACCACAATTAGAAACCGACACACTTTCAAAGTAAAGAAGTCAAATCTGATTGGATCCATTGCGGATGTGGCGAAATTGGTAGACGCACTAGACTTAGGATCTAGCGCCGCGAGGCATGGGGGTTCGAGTCCCTCTATCCGCACAGCACAAGCCCTCAATCTCTCAACTGTTATCTAACAGGAAAGTGGTTGGGGGTTTTTAATTCAACATCTGTTTAATTCGATACACAGTGGAAATTTCATTAGACAAGCATTCAGCAAATCAGGCTTCAATTAAAATTAAACTAAATGAGGCAGATTATCAACCAAAGGTAGACGCCAAACTCAAGGATTACGCAAAGAAAGCCGTAATCAGAGGATTCCGCCCAGGAAAGGCTCCTATCTCCATGGTTAAAAACATGTATGGCTTATCGCTTTTGGTGGATGAAATCAATGGCATCTTAGGTGAATCTCTGAATACTTATCTGAAAGAACAAACTTTCAAAATTCTCGGTGAACCACTTCCAGTAGAAAAAGCCGATGGTTCAATTGACTGGAAAGCTGACAAAGAATTTGAATTCGAATACAAAATAGGTTTTGTAGAAAATATTCAAATCGCGTTGGACAATTCCACCTCGGGTATCAAATACGCTATCAAAGTAGATGACAAATTGGTCAACGAAACGATAGAAAATCTAAAGACCCAATACGGAGAAAACTCGAATCCAGAAACAGCTGAAGCAGGTGATGCTGTCTATGGCGACTTGAAATCTGCCGAAGGAGAATTTGAAAAATCACTATCCCTAGATACTTCCAAGGTTTCAAAAAAGCTAGCCGCTAAATTCAATGGTTTAGGCCAAAATGCTGTGGTAGAGTTTGACTCTAAAGAAGTAAAGAAGGACGAGTGGTCAGAAGCATTTGGATTGACTGCTGAAGAAATTGAGGCAGCAAAAGGTGCTTTGACTTTCACCATCAAAAACATCAATAGAACTACTGAAGCAACTCTAAATCAAGATTTCTTCGATAAAATCTTTGGCCCTGATCAAGTAAAAACTGAAGAGGAATTTAAAGCTAAAGTTAAGGAAACACTTCAGGGATCTTACGAAAGAGAATCTAAGGTGTTTACTGAAGAAGAACTTAAGAAGGTCTTGGTAGAAAAGGCCAGTTTGACTCTTCCAGACTCTTTCCTTAAAGAGTGGCTCTTAAAGGCAAACGACGGGAAAGTAACTGTAGCTGATGTTGAAAATGAATATCCAATCTACGCTAAGCAATTGACTTGGTCTTTGATTTCCAACCAGATTGCAAAAGATAATGGAGTGCAGGCTGAACATGCCGATGTAGTCGAGAAGACCAAGGAAATGATCAGAGAGCAGTTTGCATCTTCCGGATTGGGATCTCAATTGGAAGCCAGCATGGATCTATTTGTAGATAACTATCTTAAAGGTAATGATGGCCAGAATTACATGAACATGCTGACCTCAGTACAGAATGACAAAGTCCTTGCCTTGGTTATGGAGAAAATAAATCTTACCGAAAAGAGCATATCCATCGACGAATTCAAGGAACTTTTGGAGAAGTAAATCGATTTTACAGCTTATATTGAAAAGTCCTTTTTTAAAGGACTTTTTTATTTTTGCACACCACAACAAACTCAACAATGATCAACAAAGAGGAATTTAGAAAGTACGCCATTCACAATCAAGGCGTAAGCGGAACGGCATTTGACCAATACACTACCCACATTGAAAATATGACCCGGGCGGTCATCGAGGAACGTCCATCCAACTTTAGAGAGATTGATGTTTTCTCAAGATTGATCATGGATCGCATCATCTTTTTGGGAACACCTGTAGATGATCATATTGCCAATATCATCATTGCACAGCTGCTATTCCTAGAATCTGTAGATGCTAAAAAAGATGTACTTCTTTACATCAATAGCCCTGGAGGTTCAGTAACTGCAGGCCTAGGGATCTACGACACCATGCAATACATAGGACCAGATGTAGCCACTATCTGTACAGGAATAGCTGCCTCAATGGGTGCTGTGCTTCTTGCAGGTGGAGCCAAAGACAAGCGTTCTGCACTTCAGCACTCGAGAGTAATGATTCACCAACCATCCGGAGGCATGCAGGGCCAATCAAAGGATATGGAAATTTCCCTCAAGCTAATCTTGGCAATGAGACAAGAGCTTTATCAAATCCTAGCGAACCACACCGGCAAAACATTCGAAGAGATCGAAAGAGATTCTGACCGTGACTACTGGTTGAGAGCTCCTGAAGCCAAAGAATACGGCTTGATTGATGAAGTTTTGGTAAAAAAAGCTAGGTAATGGCACAAGTAACTTGCTCCTTTTGCGGCAGAAATAAAAAAGATGTGGATTTGATGGTATCGGGCATTTCAGCCCATATCTGCAACTTCTGCATTGATCAGGCACATCTTATTTTGGGTGAAGAAGAAAGGACCAAAAAAACTGCTTCAAAACCAAAGTTTAAACTCAAAAAGCCTAAGGAGCTCACTTCTTACCTTGACCAGTATGTCATCGGACAAGAAGATGCCAAAAAAGTCCTTACTGTAGCGGTTTACAACCATTACAAGCGTCTCCAACAAAAAGAAGATCATGATGAAATCAAGATTGAGAAATCTAACATCATCATGGTAGGAGATACAGGGACAGGTAAAACCTACCTAGCCAAAACCCTAGCCAAAACGCTTGAAGTACCATTCTGCATCGCCGATGCAACCGTTCTCACGGAAGCAGGATATGTGGGTGAAGATGTAGAGAGCATCTTAACACGCTTGCTCCAAGCTGCCGACTACAATGTAGAAGCTGCGGAAAGAGGAATCGTGTATATCGATGAAATCGACAAAATCGCCCGCAAGTCTGATAATCCCTCAATTACAAGAGACGTAAGCGGAGAAGGTGTGCAACAAGCGATGCTAAAACTTCTTGAAGGAACAATAGTCAATGTCCCACCGCAAGGAGGCAGAAAGCACCCTGATCAGAAAATGATTGCTGTCAATACTGAAAACATCCTCTTTATTTGCGGAGGTGCTTTTGATGGGATTGCAAGGCACATCGGTAAGCGGTTGAATACCCAGCCTATGGGATTCAGTAAGACTTCAGGTAATGCCAATGCAGATCGTGAAAACCTTCTTCAATACGTCACAGCCCAAGATTTAAAAGCTTTTGGACTGATTCCTGAATTGATTGGACGTCTTCCGGTGTTGACTCACTTGGATCCTTTGCACAAAGATGCTTTAAAGAGAATCCTAACAGAGCCAAAAAATGCTTTGGTTAAACAATACACCAAGCTATTGGCAATGGAAGGAGTAGCCTTAAAATTTGAAGAAAATGCGTTGGATTTTATCGTAGATAAGGCTGTAGAATATAACCTCGGCGCACGAGGACTAAGATCTATTTGCGAAGCGATCGTTACCGATGCCATGTACGAACTCCCTTCAGATGATACAGTCAAAGAACTGGTCATTGACGAGGAATATGCCAAATCGCAGTTCGACAAGTCAAAATTCAAAAGACTTCAAGTAGCATAAATCAAAAACCCCGGCAAGCGTCGGGGTTTTGTTTTATCAAGTAAAGGCTAAGACCTCAATCGTTACTTTTTCCCAAAATAAGTCCCGCAACTTTTTCGGAAGCGGAGCCTTCTCCTATCTTTTCTTGAATCAAATCATACCCCAGAAGCATCTCACCTTTGTAAACCATATTGGTGAAAATGCGCTGCAGCTCTGATTGAAGGTTTTCTACCGAAAAGTCATCTTGTATCAATTCTTTCACCACTTTTTTTCCGGCAATCAAATTGGGTAGGGAAATAAATGGAACCCGAATTAAACGCTTCGCAATCTGATAGGAAATAGAAGATGTACGATAGACTACGATCTGGGGCACTCTAAAGAGTGCTGTTTCTAAAGTAGCAGTACCTGAAGTAACTACTGCCGCAGTGGCATGAGAAAGCAAGTCATAGGTTTGGTTAAAAATCAGCTTGATCCCTGCTTTTCGAGCGGATTTATATACTTCAATTGGTAAGCTATCCACACCTGCTATCACAAATTGCACATTAGGAAATGAGTTGACCAGTGCGATCATTCGATCCATCATCATAGCTACCTCCTGCTTTCGGCTTCCTGGAAGGAGCGCTATGATGGGTTGATAACTCAGTTCGTTCTTTTGAAAGAAAAAGTCATGGGGTTGGAACTTGCGAATCTCATCCAAAAGGGGATTTCCCACATAATGAATATTCATCCCAAACTTGGCGAAAAACTCAGGTTCGAAGGGAAGAATGGAATAGATCTGATCCGTGATTTCTTTAAGCTTTAAAGCTCGATTTTGATTCCAAGCCCAGACTTTCGGAGGAATGTAATAATGAACGGGGATACCATTTTCTTTAGCAAATGCAGCGATTTTCATATTGAAGCCTCCGTAATCCACCAAGATTAATGCATCAGGCTCGAAGTTCAAGAGATCCTTTTTTACAAGATTTAGATATTTGAAAACTTTTCTGAATCCCAATACCACTTCTAAAAATCCCATCAGAGCTACCTCAGAATAGTCAACAGAAAGGTCTACTCGTGCTTGTTTGGAATAGTCTCCTCCCATCCCTCGAAACACAATCGATGGATCTTTGGATTTAATAGCTTGAACTAGATTCGAAGCGTGTAAATCTCCCGATCGCTCGCCTGATATGATGTAGATTTTCTTCATTTAACCACAGAGAGCACAGAGGATTTAAATCTTAACTCTCTTTATTCCGTCAACCAGCTTTAACACATTAAAATTGATAAGAAGTCCAGTAGAGTATCCCCCAAGTTTCAAATAGGTAACCATTTGGGCCAAATGAATGTCTTTCATTTTTTTGACACTTTTCAATTCTAATACCACCTTATTTTCGACTACCAAATCTAATCAGTAAGCACAATCATTTTGGATTCCATCGAAAAATACAGGGAGAGGACTCTCTTTGACTACACTAAACCCAGCTTTTTTAAGTCTATGGAAAAGACAATTTTGGCAGGTACTTTCTAAAAGTCCAGGGCCAAGTTCTTTATGGACAAAAATTGCTTCTCCAATAATTTTTTCAGTTATAGAAAAATCGTTCATGAGATATTATTATGATTTAAAAACACACCTATCACAAGTTGGAGTACAAACTCAAAAAATCTTTTAAAGTAATTTCCAAAATCTCTGTGCTCTCTGAGGTGATTTAATTACTCCCCAAAGTATTCCACAAAGTTCCTTGGAGTTTCATATAACGTAAGCTTATACAAGCCCCCATTTGGAGTAATCTCTTTGATGGCGGGCTGGAGAATTTTCCAAAACTCTATTACCAAAGTCTCGCAGCTAGCTAGTTTTCCACTCATAAAATCGACATCCACATTAAGATTCTTGTGATCAACTTTGTCGATAACCAACCCTCTAATTAAGGTGCTTAATTTTTTCAAATCCACCACGAATCCAGTCTCTGGGTCAGGCATTCCTTTTACTGTCACAATCAACTCAAAGTTATGACCATGCCAATTGACATTGGCACATGGGCCAAAGACTTCGAAATTTTTTTCATCTGACCAGTTGGGATTCCAAAGCTTGTGAGCTGCATTGAAATGCTCCTTACGGGAAACGTGAATCATAGCATTTATAAAAGAATGGCAAAAATAGCCAAAATACTATGGGCAGAAAAACTGAGAGTTAATCCCAATTAATTATTGTCCAAATATTCAAGGATCTCAATCAAGTTTTGATCTGTTTTCCAGCTCAATTTCTTGGATTTGGCGTATTGTTCTAATTTTTGCTGAAAATCCAAAGGCAAAACTGAGTTAAAAGATTTCTGATTTCTCTTAAAACTAGAAGCCTTCCCAGAGAGGATTAAAAACAACTCCTCTGATTCCATTACTTTTCTTTTGGCCTCTGTTTGAGAATAACCATCTACCTGAATATCGGATAATTTGTAACTCAACTCTTTTACTATATCGAATGAATCTCCTTGAAATACTTCTTGGTAAAGCATATTTTTTGAAAGGCCGATTTGATTGCCATTCACAAATCGGACTACTTTCCCCTGAGCTGAATTCACTAATTCAAGGATTTTAATTTCAGCAAATGTGACTTCGAGGAGCTTACCTTCATTCATAAACTCAAAAGTCTGGTTCAATAAGTTGACCCTACCAGACGCTTCTCTTACCAAAGACTCATTTTGAAGGATGATCCTAGAATCCAAGTAAGTCTCTGAAAAATAAGGACTACCTTCTATGTTATTGTTTTTTTCCTGCAAAATAGGACGTCCATCTGCAGTGGTGAGATTTACGATCTGACTAAATCCCGAAGAAGTAAATCCAATAAAAAAGGCAAATACGAGAATGGTTGAAGTTTTCATATCCGAATATAAAAAAAGCTGGCAGTGAATGACTGCCAGCTTTATTGGAATTAATACTAATTAACGAGTAATCGTCACTGTAAAACGCTTATAGTTTTCACTACCTGGGATACCAGGCGCACCTTCTAGGTTCAATATTAGTCTTACAGGAGAACCACCTGCAGGGATACCACCAGCAATGACATTATATTTCACATAGGTACTAGAAGTATTTGGAGCCAAGGTAACCTTACCTGGAGAAACCAGGGTGTAGTGTGTTCCAGCTACAGCAGTTGAAGTAGGATCCACATTGTAGGTTACATCTAGTGCAGTGCTCTTTTGAGCGCCAATAAGTTGAACCTCTACGCTATCTACTCTTACTGTGGCTTGGTTGACAGTTTTAGCAATTAGAGACTGAGCCGTTACACCAGGAATAGTTGATGCAATTCTACCCAAAGACTGATTGTTAAATTGGAACTCCTCAGGTCCATTGAAGGACTTATCTTCTGCTTCAAAGCATGAAACCAACATCAATGAAGATACGAGGATTGCTAATGAATTAATGAAATACTTTTTCATATCGTTATTGATTAATAGCCAGGATTTTGAACAAGAAGTTTATTTAGTTCCACCTGAGCTTGTGGAATAGGTGCCAATACCCTTACATCTGTATATTGGATTGGACCGGTTGCACCTTTTCTGATATCTTGACCTGTTCTCTTAAGATCAAAGAATCTATGACCTTCAAAGAACAATTCAAGTCTTCTTTCTGCAAAAATTGCAGAAATAGCCTCAGCAGCATCAGTTGTAGAAACAGCAGAGTTAAATGCTGCTGGGAATCTTCTAGCACGGATGGTATTTAGATCACTCAATCCTTCAGCTACTTTTCCTTGTCTCACACGAGCTTCAGCACGGATCAAATACAATTCTGACAAACGGATCAAAGGAACGTTGTCGGTGAAAGGACCGATAGCGCCTACATACTTTCTTGAGAACAAAGCAGTTTGACCTTGCTTCGTATCAGAAATGAAGTTTTCAAATCTTGAATCTTCTGGAAGGTATTGAGAAAGCAAATCCGGAGTAGGAATTACGTCTCCCCAACCTCCTGAACCTGCAACCGGACCACCTTGTCTAAGTGTCAAAGAGTTCAAAGACTCATTGAAACCAAGTGTTTCAGTTTGGGCATTGAAAGCCAATTCAAAAACTGATTCTGGATTTGGTGCAGAAGTAAATGCAGCTCTATAGTTGGATGCTACGGCAGATGAATTGATCAAGGTAGCAGGAGTTGTACCAATTGCAGCTGTGGCACTAGCTTCAGCTTCAGCCCACTTAGACTGGTAGAGGTATACTCTAGAAAGGAGCGCATGTGCAGCTGCCTGAGTTACTCTAAGTCTATTGGTACCTGTCAACAATCCGATTGCTTCCTTAAGATCGCTTTCGATCAAGTCATAAACTTCTCTATTGGTAGATCTTGGTCTGAAATCAGCCTGAGAAGCTGTAGAAACTGGTTCAGTTCTTAGGACAACCGAAAGATTAAATCCATTTACCTCACGACCAGGCTCATATCCATATACTCTAGCTAAATCAAAATATAGAAGCGCTCTAAGAAATAGAGACTCACCTCTCAGCTGATTAGCTTCAGTTGTGGTAGTGATTTTGGATAGATCTGTAGCCAAAATGTAGTTGACTTCATTAATGGCACCATAGTTATTAGCCCAAATATTGAAATGAACACCAAAGTTATTGATTGTCCAAGTCAAATATCTGTTAGACTGAGCATTGGTAACTGTCGCATTGTCTGCCAAGGCATCAGGGCCTAACATGAATCTTGCACCATAATAATCTGCGCCTTGAAGTCTATCATAAACTGAAATCAACAAGGATCTTACACCAGTGATATCCTGAAGAGCGACATCAGAACTAATACTTTGTTTAGGTTCAGTATTCAACGCTTCTTCACAGCCGGTAACGCTCAGAAGAAGTGTGCTCAATGAAAGTGTATATAGTAATTTTTTCATGACTTTTTAATTAAAATGCTACAGTTACACCACCAGTAATTTGTTTAGCCTGAGGATATCTACCGATATCTGTATTTAGCAACTCTGGATCAAATCCGGTATAGGAAGTGAAGGTTGCCAGGTTTATCCCTTGCAAGAAGAATCTAACTTGTCTTAAGTTCATTCTTTCTACTAAAGTTGATGGCAGATTGTAACCTAGTGTTACTTGCTTCAAACGGATGTAAGAAGCGTCTTCCATTTGTCTTGTAGAGAAAATATTTGCTCTTGAACCTGTTACACCCGGTTCTACTCCTTCATATGCCTTAGGAACATCAGTGATGTCACCTGGCTGCTGCCATCTTCTCAATTGTGATTTAGCTTGGTTCCAACCTGCACCACCAGCAGCTTCGTGGAAGAAGGCCGTGTTGTTTAGGTTCATGTTACCCCACTGTCCCTGGAAAAATACTTCAAGTGTCAAGCCTTTGTAAGAGAAGGTATTGGTCAAACCACCAAAACCTTTCGGAAGTGGAGTACCAGCATATCTTGAATCTCTTCCTTGAGGATTGTAAGTAATGTTATTCAAGGTATCCAAGTACATAGCACGTCCATCTGCAGGGTTTACACCAGCATATTCAGGGTACCAGTAGATAGATACAGGATAACCAACTCTCAAAGTCGTACCAATGGTTTCTCTTCCGTCCAATTCTAGGATTTCGTTTCTCTGGAAGGACACGTTGAATGAGGTAGACCATTTGAAGTCGCCTTTGTCGACATTCACAGTGTTCAATTCAATCTCCAAACCTTGGTTTTGAACTTTACCAATGTTTTTGGTGATTGATCCGAAACCTGAGTCAACCGGAAGAGCTGCATTTAGAAGGAGATCTTTGTTTATACGGTCGTAAACTTCAACCGCACCGAAAATTCTACTTCCGAAGATCGCGAAGTCAAGTCCAAGGTTGAGCGTTTCCGCCTTTTCCCAAGAAAGATCATCGTTACCCAACTGTGAAGGACGAATACCTGGCAAACCTACGTAGTTACCTCCACCGCCAAACAAGGCTCTAGAAGCAAAGTTTCCAATGCTGGAGTTACCAGTGATACCATAAGAAGCTCTGATTTTCAAATCATCCACCCATGTCACATCCTTCATGAAATCTTCAGAAGATAGTCTGTACGCAAGAGCTCCAGAATAGAAAAGACCCCATCTGTTGTTCGCACCAAATCTTGAAGATCCGTCATAACGAGCAGTTACAGTAGCCAAATACTTGTCTTTGTAGTCATACTTAGCGTTTGCAAAGAATGAACCTACTTTCCAAGTGGTGTAGAATCCACCTACAGCGAACGGAGTCGCTGCGTTTTGTAAGCTTCTAAACAAACCATTTGGGAAACCCTGACCTGTAGCGTTGAATTCTTCGTTTTCCTCAACACGGAATTCGGTACCTGCCAAGACGTTTACGCTGTGTACTTTATTGAAAGTATTAGTGTAAGTAATGGTATGGTTGGTATTCCAGTTAAGCAAGGTACGGCTAGCAACAGCTGCAGAACCACCTGTTGGAGCAAATTGAGGAACTCGAGCATCTCTGTAGTTATCATCTCTAGCTACAGCGTAGTCAACACCCACGAAAGATCTCCATCTCAACTTGTCACTGATTTTGTAATTAGCAGCAAAGCTGGAAACTGTTTGATTTCTAACCAACTTTCTGGTTTCAAACTCAACAGATTGAACCAAGTTGTACCCAAAAGTACCTGGAAGAGGAGCATTGTAAGTTCCGTCTTCCTTGAAAATTGGTTGGTTTGGCAAAGTAAACAATGCCGCAAAGAATGGAGAGTTGATGAACGCACCATCAGCAATCGCACCATTCTGAGTGGTCGTTGCCAAACTCATATTCACATCAAAAGATAATCTATCATTTGCTTTGTGATCCAAGTTCAAACGAACAGTACCTCTTTCGAAATCGGATTTGATAACCTGTCCTTCGTTAAGGTTGTAAGAAGCACTTAGGAAGAATTTTGTTCTTTCATCACCACCATTGGCACTGAAATCTATAATTCGGCTCTTGCCTGTTCTGTACACAGCTTCTTGCCAATCGGTATTTTGAACAGTAGCAGGATCACCGTAAATATTAACGGCCAACTGTCTGGCGTTGTCCAAAGACGTACCGTTTGTGGCACTCGGTCCAAGTCTTCTAAATCTATTTTGGAAAGCCTCAATTTTCATAGTAGCCAGTTCAGGAGCGGTCAAGGTTGGGATTACTTTGATTGCTTCCACTGTACCTTCCTGTAAAGAGAGATTAAATTGTGTCTTACCAGCTTTACCTTTTTTGGTAGTGATAATTACTACACCGTTTGCTGCTTGGGCACCATAGATCGCTGCAGTAGCAGCATCTTTTAACACTTCGATTGACTGAATGTCGTTCGGGTTGATAGAGTTAAGAAGGTTGTTTGATGCTTGTCCACCCAATGCACCAGAAGCAACTTGCACCCCGTCAACAATGTAAAGAGGATCACTACCTGCATTGATAGAGCCAACACCTCTTACTCGAACGTTGATACCACCACCTGGAGCTCCGGAAGTCGCAGTTACCTGCACACCAGCCGCACGACCTTGCAATGCTCTATCAAAAGATTGAACAGGCATGTTTTCAATTGCTTCACCTTTTACGGATGCAATTGAACCAGTCACCTCTCTTTTTGGAGTAGCGCCATATCCTACGATCACAACCTCACTCAAGGCAGTCACGTCTGGATCAAGTGAAACATCGATTCTTGTTCTTGTTCCGATTGACTGCTCTTGAGTAAGAAGTCCAACGAAACTAAAAACTAGAATCCTACTTCCCTCTGGAACCTCCAAAGAGTAATTACCGTCAATATCCGTAGCGACACCTATCGAAGTGCCTTTCACGGTTACTGATGCGCCTGGAATCGGCAATCCATCTTCATTGGATTTTACCGTACCAGTGATCACACGACTCTGTGCAAACGCTACCGCACTTGCAAAAAGAAGCATGAGTCCTAGAAGTAAAACTTTCCTCATATTGGTTAGATTTTGGTTTAATAAACTCAATGATATTTCGAAAAACCGAATATCTCAAATGCGATACAAAAAATAAGAGGTAAAAGTTTATCCCTAAACCAACACTTAAATGAGGGTTTAAGACCAAATTCAAAACATAATTTTGTTTTCAAACAATCTAAATATCAATACATTCCTTTATTCTGTTAATTCATTGTTAACAAAAGTTAATTTTTGATTTTTTTTTTAAACCGCTTTAAAAAAAAACAGGTGGAACACACTTGGATCTTAAAAACCTGACAATTCAAACCAGAAAAAAATCATTTAATATCTTTTTAGAAGAACCTTTGATATGGTTAAAAACACTTTTTAGAAGAAATAAAACAATATTTTGAGAGTTTGAAACATATGATAAATAGTACACTGCTTTCCTTATATATAAAATAGAATCACATAGACAAAGTCCATATATCAAAATTAAATTTTGATTATAACACCTTTATGGTGATTCTTCGGTTCAAGGCTTGATTCTCAGGAGTGGTGTTCGGTACCATAGGCTCCTTGTCTCCCTTGCCCTCGACTAGAACACGTCCGGGGTGCAAACCTGCATTTACTAAAAATTGCTGAACACTTTTTGCCCTCTGAAGACTAAGCGTTTGATTATAAGCAGTGCTTCCTACATTATCTGTGTGACCGGAAATTAGGATATTGACATTTGGGTTTTCAAGTAGAAATTTTTGCAATCTCTTGAGTGAAGAAAGAGATTCTGCCTTAAGATCAAATTTATCGAAATCAAAAAATACGTTTTCAAACACAAACTCCTCTCCCGAGGAAACAGGAACCAACTCCACTTTCAGGTCTTTAACATTCTTGATCTTATCACGCTCCACATTGTAAATCTTCGGCAAATACCCCTGTTTTTCCACATACAATCCAGAAATTGCCTTGTCAGGATAGAGCATCATAAAATCTCCCGTCTTTCCATCAGACTGAAATTGGTAAAGCGTGCTATCATTCGTGAGTGATACCAAGGACAACGTAGCGCTGATGGGCTGTCCGGTTTTGGCATTGAAGACCTTTCCCTCAGTAACTGTAAGATTTTCACCAATGTAGATGTCTTCCGGAAACTTAAATCTGTAGAGCAGAGACCTGTCTTTGGTTCCATTGGAAGTATTCAATTCGGTATAATAGGCATAATCTTTCTTGGCCGTAATGAATAAAGCAACTTGATCCAGCTGATCGTTGATAGGTAGGCCAAGATTTTCCGGAGTGTGAAAAACGCCATTTTTCACCCTGGAAAGAAAAATATCCATTCCACCAAAGCCCTGATGGCCATCAGAGGCAAAAAACAGGATCTCATTATTAAAAAACATAAAGGGAGAAATCTCATCCTTTTGGGTATTAACTACTGCCCCAAGGTTTTTAGCCTCAGACCAAGTACCATCCATCTGCCTAACTGTATACCAGATGTCATTACCACCGTAACCACCTTTACGATTGGAAGAGAAAAAAAGTATCCTTCCATCTGCTGAAAGCGAGGGTTGGGATTCCCATGATCTGGAGTTAACCTTTGGTCCCATATTAGTTGGTCTTTGCCATGCTCCATTGATACGATAAGCAACGTATAAGTCGCAGCTGCCTTGCGAATCAGGCGCATCACAGGAAGTATATATCAAAATATTGCCATCCGCAGTAATGGAACATGTCCCTTCGTTGTAAGGAGAGTTGATCGTTTGAGCAATACTCTGAGGATTAGTCCATCCTCCCGAGTTAGTTAGAAAAGCAGTGTAAATGTCCTCCTTGTCAAAATTACCAGTACCGTCTCTTTTGGTAAACAAAATCTGCTCCCCATCTGCTGTCAAAACCGGAAAATACTGAAGCTGAAACTCATTGAGCGGGGAAAGGAGAATCTCCTTTTGAATCGTTTGTATTTTGTCCAGTTGAGAACTGAGGAAATCTATTTTCTCCTTCATTTGAACGTAATAAAGGTTTTTCTTAAACCCTTCATCAAACAATGGATCTACTTCCTGAAATTGCCGGTAAGCCTCCGTGAATTTACCTTGTTTCAAATACAGATTGGTAAACAACCATCCAAAATCAGCTACATTTTTGGGTTTGGCATTTTTACCAGAAAGTCTGGCCTTCCCCTGCAATCCGATTTTCTCTGCCTCTTCAAGCTTCCCCATTGTCATCAATACTTGAGATGCTTTGACATAGGCTTCTAAAAAAGATGCCTCTCGGGTGATTGCGGATTTATAACTCACCAAGGCCTCCTCATATTTCCGTAGTGCCGTCAATTCCTCCCCTTCCTGAAAAAGCTTAATCGCCCTTCCGTCAATAATCGAATAGGTTTGCGATTGTGCCGTAAATGCAAAGAACAGAAGGAATACTAAGGAGAGAACAGGGCGCATGGACTCAGGGGATGTCCATAAATTTATGGGTTTGCAGGGATATTTTCCAAGTCGGATGATTTTTCACGTACTCGATGATCTCCGGAGTAAACTTGGCCGCTTTGCTCCACTCGGGCTGAAGGCGAAGTTCGCAGTTTTCTTTTACCAGCTTGGCATGTTCTTCGGCAAAGGCAAAATCACTCTTATTATAGATGACTACTTTCAATTCGTCCGCCTCAGCATAGATAGAGGGATGTGGCTTTTTGAATTTCTTGGGAGAAAAGCACACCCAATCAAAGTCTCCCGAAAATGGATGCGCACCGGAAGTTTCGATGTTGGTAGTGAAGCCTTTCTTTTTCAACAGTTTGGTCAGCGGATCGAGGTTGTATAGTAAAGGTTCACCTCCGGTGATGACCACTAGCCTTCCTGGATAGGCCAAGGCCTCTTCGACGATTTTTTCAATGGATAAAACAGGCCATTTTGCAGCTTCCCAACTTTCCTTTACATCGCACCAAACACAACCCACATCACAGCCTCCCAGCCTGATAAAATAAGCGGGATGTCCAGTAAATCTGCCTTCTCCTTGGATCGTGTAAAACGCTTCCATGATGGGAAGCTGAAGCCCTGTGGCTACTAATTCTTGGGTAGTCGGAGCTACCAAATCGAGTGTGTGCATGAATTTTTGGTAAAGCGGGTGATTCGACCGCTGAATGAAGGACAAAGGTAGGAGGAAATTACGATTTACGAATGACGATTTACGACATCACTGAGAACCTCAATTCTGATTCTTTGAGGTTACCTTTTTGAATTTAGGATTGATGAGCAAAAAAAGTCGTAAATCCGAAATCGTCAATCGTCAATAAAACCTCACAACTCCTTCCACTTTAAAATCCTAACTACTCTTACTAAGCTTAAAAAACACAAGACTTTGAAACCAGAAAGGCTGGAGAAAAATCCCCAGCCCTACCCTCTAACTTAGAAGTTCAATGATCTTTTTCCTATTGAAATAAATCAATCCAGCTATTCCGACAATCTTAAACAAGATCGCCATTATAAGTAGGTAATCCCCATTTGGGTTTCCATTGATTTTAAAATAGGCACCTAGAAAAGCCCCCCAATAACTTAACAGGATTAGTTTTTACATCTGTTTATTACTCCTTCTTATAGCCATTTTTATCATTTCCAAACTTACTGAGGATCGTATAGTATTGAAATACCCTGGATAGGGTATTTTTCATAGTTTTCTTGGCAAAGAATCAGTGAATCAACTTTTAACGAAGTACACAAATCAAAACTCCTTCCACATCACCACCCGATAATCCTCCACCCCACCCTTTGGGATAACCTCCATGATTTTAAAGCCTCGGCTCAATCCGAAGGTAATCATGACTGGAAAGCGATTGCGGGTTTTGAAAAAAATCGACTTGAAGCCTTTTTCTCTAGCCCAATTCTCTTGGTATTCGGCCAAAGCATCTGCAATACCCTGTTTGCGAAACTCAGGCCTAACTCCTCCCATCCAGGAATAAAAGGTATCGGCAGTATCACTTTGATAGCCGACTTTGAAACCCAAAAGCTCACCATCCATTTCCGCGACCAACCCCAGATGAAGTCGATGCTTCAGCCGCTCGGTGTAAAAATCCAATGAAGCCTTCCCCGGAAACTCAGGAATCTGCTCGTGAACCCAAAGGAGTTCGGCGGGAGAAGCAATTCTAATGTGATAGTGCATTCAAGTGGTAAGTTTCAAAAGTTGGAAGGTAGAAAGGTGGTAAAGTTGCAAAGTTGGGGTTCGACCAACCTTACAACTTTGCCACTTTTACACTTTACAACTCTATTTCTTAATCGTCGGATATTTCACCCCAAGCTGCTCCAAGTACGAATCATATTTCGTCTCGTCATAGTAGAATTTCTCTAACTGAGGACGGAACAGCTTCATGATACCTTCATTCAGATAAATCGGTGGAGCATCATCCGCCGTGATCATCGGCTTGTAGGTTTCCTCTTTAGTTTGCACATTTTTGAAATAATCCCAAGCCTGATCGACTAGTTCGGGCTGCAGCAGAAAGTCCAAAATCGTCATCGCTTCGGCCTTGGCACCGGCAGTCACACCCTTATGAGCAATCGGTGTGGCCATCGCGATGGCATTGCTCCAGTGGTGACCGGGAAGTCCGGGGATATTGGAAGGAAACCTCAAAGTCACTGTTGGTACCACCCAGGATACGTCTCCGATGTCATCCGAACCGCCGGAAATCGGTTCTTTCACTGGTAGTCCGAGTGTATCCAGTTTGGTAGGCATTCCTTCTTCTTTGGAACCCAATTCTTTTTGAATGGCTTTCGCCAAGGTCTGATCATTTTCATCCCATGTCGGCAACCCAACCTTGAGGATGTTTTGATACATTTTTTCCGCAATCACCTTATTAAAATGTCTTGGCCAAGCAGTACCCAATACTTTGGAAGTCATGGTTGTGCCTGTCATCAAGGCTGCACCTTTGGCAATGTCATTGGCCTGAGCATACATCTCCATGATGCCGTCGTATTTCACGTCTCGGAAATAATACCAAATCGAAGACTTTGACGGCACCACATTCGGTTGATCTCCCCCATCCGTGATCACCGAGTGAGATCGCTTGAGCGGATGCAAATGCTCCCGCTTGTAGTTCCAACCGATATTCATCAATTCTACTGCATCAGCGGCACTTTTTCCTCTCCAAGGTGCACCAGCAGAATGAGCAGCATCTCCTGAAAAGGTATATTCTACAGAAATCAATCCTGTTCCACTTGCTTGTCCATAGCTTACGCCCAGATTATTGGCCACGTGAGTAAAAATGCAAATATCGACACCGTCAAATTTACCATCTCTGGCAAACCAGGCTTTTGCTGCTACCAATTCTTCGGCAATCCCCGGCCAAAGAACTAGCGTTCCACCGATTTTCTCCCGCTCCATAATTTGTTTCACAGCAAGGGCAGCAGTGATATTCAATGGAATGCCCGCATTGTGCCCTTCTCCGTGACCGGGAGCCCCTTCCACCATGGGTTTGTGGTAAGCTACTCCAGGATACTGGGAGGCTTTAGGGATATTATCCACATCGGAACCTAAAGCAATCACAGGTCCTTCACCATTTTTCCAAGTAGCAAACCATGCGGTGGGGATTCCTGAAACACCCCGCTCGATGGTAAACCCATTTTTCTCCAAAATCCCCGTCAGGTACTTCGATGACTCGACTTCCTGAAAGCCAAGCTCAGCGAAGGAGAAAATCTTGTCCACCATCACCTGGCTTTGCTTGTGATTGGCTTGGACGATTTGAGCAGCTTCGGCTTTGAGCGCCTCGATTTGCTTGGGTGTGTATTTTTTCTGGGGAAAAGCCGAAAGGCAGATTCCTCCAGCCAAAGCAAGGGTAATCAGTAATTTCTTCCTCATAAGGTCGGTTGGTTAGGTTTCTGAAAGTACAAAAAAGAGCTTAGGGCCTCAAACAAAATTGATCAGTGGACAAAATCCAGATTTGGGAGGAATTGGAAATTTGACTACCAAAGCCGCCTGATTTTTCTATTTTTGCAGGCATTTAGTCAAAAAATCAAGAAAATTTCAATCATGGCGGAGTACAACTTCAGGGAAATCGAGCAAAAATGGCAAGGCTACTGGAAAGAAAAAGGCACCTTTAAAGCCGAAGTGGACACCCATCGTCCCAAGTTTTATTCCCTCGACATGTTTCCTTACCCTTCCGGTGCCGGACTCCACGTCGGTCACCCCCTAGGCTATATTGCTTCCGATATTGTCTCAAGATTCAAGATGCTGAAGGGCTTCAATGTACTCCACCCGATGGGTTACGATTCCTTTGGTTTGCCTGCTGAGCAATACGCCATCCAAACCGGGCAGCATCCCGCCATCACCACCGAGCAAAATATTACCCGCTATACCGAGCAGCTGAAGAATATCGGCTTCGCCTTCGATTGGGATCGGGAGGTTCGAACTTCTGACCCATCTTACTACAAGTGGACGCAGTGGATATTCATGCAGCTGTTCAACAGCTATTATGACCACGATGCGGACAAAGCGCTTTCGATCTCTTCACTTATTTCCCGATTTGAAAAAGAAGGAAACGCCAAAGTCAAAGCGGTGTGTGATGACGACACCCCAACTTTTAGCGCAGGGGAATGGAATGCCTTTTCTGAAAAAGAAAAGCAGGAAATGTTGCTCAAGTACCGACTGACTTTTTTGGCTGAGACCACCGTAAACTGGTGCCCGGCCTTGGGAACTGTTCTCTCTAACGACGAAGTGAAAGATGGATTCTCCGAAAGAGGCGGCCATCCCGTAGAGCGAAAAAAGATGATGCAGTGGTCCATGCGGATCACGGCCTATGCCGATCGCTTGCTTCAGGGATTGGAAAAAGTGGACTGGTCCGAACCGATCAAGGAAATGCAGCGCAACTGGATCGGAAAATCAATCGGTGCGGAAGTGCTCTTCGATGTCAAAGACTCAGATAAAAAAATCAAAGTCTTCACGACTCGGGTTGACACGATTTTTGGGGTAACCTATTTGGCGTTGGCACCAGAATCTGACTTGGCTGCCGAACTCGTCACCGACGATCAGCGGGAAACTGCCGAGGCCTATATCCAAGTGGCCAAAAACCGATCCGAGCGCGAGCGAATGAGTGATGTGAAGACCATCTCAGGAGCTTTTACGGGTTCGTATGCCATCAATCCTTTCAATGGGGAGGAAATCCAAATCTGGGTTGCTGATTATGTATTAGCTGGTTATGGAACGGGTGCTGTAATGGCCGTACCTGCACACGATGAGCGTGACTACAACTTTGCCAAGCACTTCGGATTGGAAATCAGACAGGTGATCGAAGGCTCCATGGAAAACGGTTCTTTTCCAGGAAAAGGCGGTTTAATCATCAATTCGGGCTTTATCTCTGGGCTTTACATGAAGGAAGCGATGCAGAAATGCATTGAGTTCCTAGAAGAAAAAGGCATCGGAAAGGGCAAAATTCAGTTCAGAATGCGGGATGCGATTTTCACCCGTCAGCGTTATTGGGGAGAACCGCTTCCTGTCTATTTCAAAGACGGATTGCCTTATTTGATTGAAGAAAAAGACCTTCCTCTAGTCCTTCCAGAGGTTGACAAATATTTACCTACTGAAGTCGGCGAACCTCCACTCGGACGAGCCAAAGACTGGACTTACAAAACGGCAGACGGAGAATATCCTTTGGAACTCTCCACCATGCCGGGTTGGGCGGGATCGAGCTGGTACTTTTTCCGCTACATGGATCCGAAAAACGACGCGGTCTTTGCAGACAAAGCTAAAACCGATTACTGGGGTGCCGTGGACTTGTACATCGGAGGTTCCGAGCATGCAACCGGCCACTTGCTATACTCCCGTTTCTGGACCAAGTTTTTGTACGACTTGGGTGTGGTGAGCATCGACGAACCTTTCCAAAAGATGATCAACCAAGGGATGATTCAGGGAAGGTCGAATTTTGTGTATCGATTGAAAGGCAGCAATACATTTGTTTCTTATGGTCTAAAAGACCAATACGACACCTCCGCCATGCACGTGGATGTAAATATCGTCCACAACGATCAGCTGAATCTGGAGAAGTTCAAAGCTTGGAGACCTGACTTAGCCGATGCAGAATTTATCCTGGAAGATGGTAAGTACCTCTGTGGATCGGAAGTAGAAAAAATGTCCAAATCCAAGTACAACGTGGTCAATCCCGACGACATCATCGAGCGCTACGGGGCCGATACCCTGAGATTGTATGAGATGTTCTTGGGACCTTTGGAGCAATTCAAACCTTGGAATACCAATGGCATCGACGGGGTGTATAAATTCCTGAGAAAGGTGTGGAACCTTTACCATAATGCAGCTGGTGAATTTGCCGTTTCCGATGAAAAAGCGATCAAGGAAGAACTTAAGGCCCTTCACAAAGCCATCAAAAAGATGGAGGAAGACATGGCCAATTATTCCTTCAATACCTCAGTGTCCAGCTTTATGATTTGCGTCAACGAGCTGACAGCTTTAAAATGCAACAAGCGGGAAGTATTGGAGCCTTTGGCGGTTTTGATTTCTCCATACGCACCGCATATCTCTGAGGAACTCTGGTCGTTGTTGGGTCATTCAGGGTCAATCACCACTGCGAATTTCCCTGAGTTTAAGGAAGAGTACTTGGTTGAAAGCAACTTTGAATATCCGGTCATGATCAATGGCAAGATGCGTGCAAAGTTGGATTTACCTCTTTCTCTTACTGTTCCTGAAATCGAAAAAGCTGCTTTGGCGGATGCTTCCGTTCAAAAATGGCTGGAAGGAAAAGCTCCCAAAAAGGTGATTATCGTACCGGGTAAGATTGTGAATTTGGTGGTTTAGGCTCATGTACTAGAAAAAATTAAAGGGGAGACTTGGTTTCCCCTTTTTCATTTTCTGATTTACCTTGTTTTCGATTTCAGCCAAAAATGATCCTCTACACCTTTCCCGTACGCACCGCATTTATCGACCGTGACCTGGAAATGATCCGTCCGGTGGCTGAAATTAAATCGTTGGAATTTACTCAAAGCCCGGTAAAACTTCCATTTTACTTTATTCTCCAGTTTTTTCAACTGCTTTGGTTTTTGCCTCGCACCAGCCAATACCTCTGCTTTTTCGGGGGGTATCACAGCGTCTTGCCGGTTTGGTTTGGAAAAGTGTTTGGAAAAAAGTGCACCATCCAAGCCGGAGGCACCGATTGCATCCATATGCCTGAGATCGGCTATGGAAATTTCCGAAAGAAATGGCTTCGCATAGCCACCGTTTATTCTTTCAAAAATTGCTCATTGATTTTGCCTGTTGCCGAAGCTCTGGTCAAGCAGGACTATACCTACGATTCAAAGATTGATTCCAATCAGGGATTGCTGAATTTAATTCCTGACTTGAAGACTCCGATTCAGGTGATTCCAAACGGGTTTGATACAGATTTTTGGAGAGATCTCGGAAAAACACGAAAGCCTTTGAGCTTTATTTCCGTAGCCACAGGCACTTCCAATCCTTCAAGGGCAATAGTCAAGGGCTATGATTTGATCGAGAAATTGGCGGCGCTTCATTCAGATTGGACCTTTACTTTGGTAGGGGATTCAGCATACTCCTCTCCAAATCCCAATGTGACCGTTTTGGGAAAAATGAAGCCCACTGATCTTTTGGACCTTTACAATTCACACCAATTCTACCTTCAGCTTTCCACCTCCGAAGGTTTCCCGAATGCACTTGGTGAAGCCATGGCTTCGGGCTGTGTGCCTATTGGATCGGCTGTCGGGGCGATTCCTGAGATTATTGGGGATTCGGGAATGGTATTGATAAAAAAAGATTTGGCCCAACTGGAAAATCAATTACAAAATCTATTCTCCTCAGCCATTCCGCTTTCCCCTGCACCTGAGCGGATCAAAACCCATTTTTCGTTTACCAACCGGAAAACAAAGCTGATCAATTGCCTAGGCCTGTGACTCCGATCACTGAACCAGCCTTTTTGAGTTATTACCTTCACCTATCATTCTTTTCTTTATCCTGCAAGCTTATCCAATTGAGCATGAAAGGAATTAGAACAAGAATTTTGGATTAAAGGGTTAATTAAATGGGAAAGCCTTCACGAAATTTTCGTGAAGGTTTTTTTGTTTTTGGGCCCAAATTCAGAATCTTTTGAAAATCAAATTTTTAGACACTTGAAAACCACTTTTTCTACTTTTTTCACTTTTTGTTCAAAAACCAATGATTTTTTAAACCGGATTTTCTAAATCTTACAAAATCTTGAAAAAAAGAAGCATAAAAAAAGGGAGCCTTTTTGAAATCAGGCTCCCAGGGAGGGTTTATTGTTAATGGATTAAAACCATATAAACTTTGGCAAAGCGCTGGGTTGAGCAACTATTATGTCTGCAAAAGTTTCTTAAACGTATGAAAACAGAACAAACAATCAAAATTTCAATAAAAAATTTCTCATTTATTTTTCACTAATTCTCTGAAATGCTTTCGGAGTATGCTGAAATTCCTTCTTGAAGGCCCTGATAAAATTGGTCAAATTGTTAAAACCAGACATCAGACAGACTTCCTGAATCTGAAATCCACCCATGACTAAGTAATACCTAGCCAACTTCAATCGCTCTTTGACCACATACTCCATGGGGGTAAGACCCAACTCATTTTTGAAGGTCCTCAAAAAGTGCGCTTTACTCATACAGGCTTGGGAAGCCAATTCTTCCAATTGCAGATTTTCCCGAATATTCTTCTTGATATACTCCACCACATGAGCGAGCCGATTACTTCCAGACAATTCCTTGTACGTCTTCTCCAGCATTTCTCTCGCTTGGGTCTGAGTCAACCGAATCAAAAGTTCTTTCAAAGCCAATGAGGCAATGAGATCTTTTTCACGCGATCTTTCCTTGACACCAATTCTCACAAAACGATTGATGATTTCAGAAAGATCTTGAGTATTGATCAGGTGAAAGTAGGAAAGATCCAAGCCCCATTCTTGGGTCAATACCTTGGACGAAAATCGTTCATTCAGAAGATTGAAGGTATTCTCAATCATTTCTTTGGAGATCGAAAGCGCAATACATTGGGTGGGATTATCCCAATGAGCCTCAGGAAAATCAATCTTCATCACTTCATTGGGAGGCACGATCACTGACTCGCCCGGCATGTAGTCAAATCCAGGCTTATCAAAGAGATGCATCACTTTTTTGCCTTTAAGCATGGTCGTCAACACCAAATCCCCAAATACCAGATTCACCTTGTCGGCAGATTGATGAGTTTCAAAAATATTCAACTCGCAATTATCCAGTGTGTAGGTAGTCCGATTCTCCACCAGCGTTTTCAGGTCATGCGGATTTCTCCAAAACACCCCAGGAAATTGAATTTTTTGGGCCATTGTTAATTTCTTAAATAATAAGCGAATGCAATAGCATGAAAAATAGAAAGCTTTTGGAAAAGGAAACCTGAGAAAAGTCACTTTATGCAGATTTCTTGATCATCCAGTACAATTTTTACAGAAGAAACAATGGGAATTTTGGATGTAACCAAAATAACCCAAAACTATGGAAACATTAACCTACGCTCAGGCCAAGCCTGTTGATCGCCCTTTAATCAAAGAAACATACGATCACTTCATCGGTGGTCAGTGGGTAAAACCATCCTCAGGTGAATACTTTGAAAACATCTCTCCAATCGACGGAAAGCCTTTTGCAAAAGCCGCCAGAGGAAATAAAGAAGATATCGAAAAAGCACTCGATGCAGCCCATACAGCTTTTGCTACTTGGTCCAAAGCACCAGCTGCAGAGCGTAGCAGAATTCTGTTAAAGATCGCAGATGTGATGGAAGCAAATCTTGAACTTTTGGCGAGAGTAGAAACCATCGACAACGGAAAGGCTATCCGAGAAACACGCGCGGCTGATCTTCCGCTTTGCATTGACCATTTCAGATACTTTGCCGGTGTAATCCGAGCTGATGAAAGCTCCATGTCAGAGCATGATGAGACTACCGTCAGCATCAACCTCCATGAGCCTCTGGGCGTGGTGGGTCAAATCATCCCTTGGAACTTCCCGCTTCTCATGGCTACCTGGAAAATCGCTCCTGCCCTGGCAGCCGGCTGCTGCACAGTAGTAAAACCAGCCGAACAAACGCCAACTAGCATCATGGTGCTAATGGATTTGATCGCCGATATTGTCCCTCCAGGCGTCATCAATGTGGTGACAGGATTTGGCATCGAAGCTGGAAAACCGCTCGCCACCTCCACAAGAGTTGCCAAAGTGGCTTTCACAGGAGAGACTACCACAGGTCGATTGATCATGCAGTATGCTTCCGAAAATCTCATCCCTGTCACCATGGAACTGGGCGGAAAATCTCCAAACATCTTTATGAAATCCGTAGCAGATGCCGACGATGAGTTTTTCGATAAGGCAGTAGAAGGTGCCGTCATGTTTGCCCTAAACCAAGGAGAAGTCTGCACTTGCCCTTCCAGAATTCTGGTTCACGAGGACATCTACGACGTATTCATGGAGCGAGTGATTGCCCGTACCAAAGCCATCAAACTCGGCCACCCCATGGCAGAAGACACCATGATGGGTGCTCAGGCTTCCAATGATCAATATGAAAAAATCCTTTCTTACATCGAGATCGGCAAAGAAGAAGGGGCAGAAGTCTTGACCGGAGGTGCCAAAACAGGATTGAATTCTGGATTGGAAAACGGCTACTACATCCAGCCAACCATCCTGAAAGGACACAACAAAATGCGGGTCTTCCAAGAGGAAATTTTCGGTCCGGTGACTTGCGTGACCACATTCAAAACCACCGAAGAAGCCATCGCTATCGCAAATGACACCTTGTATGGACTTGGCGCAGGCTTGTGGTCTAGAGATGCCCACGAACTCTATCAGGTACCAAGAGCCATTCAGGCCGGTCGCGTTTGGGTTAATTGCTACCATGCTTACCCTGCACACGCTCCATTTGGAGGATACAAAAAGTCAGGTTTTGGCAGAGAGACACACTTGATGATGCTCAATCACTACCGTCAAACCAAAAACATGCTGATCTCCTACAGCAAACAAAAATTAGGGTTTTTCTAAAAGAGGGTTTATTGTCAGAGAGAAGCAGGAGGTTTTCTGCTTCTCTCTTTATTTGCTAAAAATCATGAATCAAATACAACGTATCCTATCCACTGCGGCTGCTGAAGCGGTAATTGGTCAGCTTCGCAAAAAACATGGCACCAAGCTAATGTTCCACCAAAGCGGTGGCTGCTGTGACGGTTCGGCTCCGATGTGCTTTGAAAAAGGAGAGTTTAGACTAGGTTCTCAAGACGTCTGGATTGGGAATGTCGCAGGGTGTGACTTTTTCATGACCGCTGATCAATTTGAGTACTGGAAACACACCCAATTGACCTTGGATGTGACTCCCGGACGAGGAAGTAGTTTTTCGATTGAAATCCCACTTGGAGTCAGATTTATTATTCGATCCCGTGTTTTCACCATGGAGGAGTTTGAATATTTATCTCCGGTGAAAATGGCAGATGAGCTTTAGAAAAGTGGAAAAGATTGAAAATTGATCATTAGCAAGCTTTTTTAGTATCTTCATCGGGTAAACCCTGACCTATGAAGAACTTTCTCTTTTTCCTCATCATCCTATTTGTGATCTACCTCATCGGAATCAACACGGTGCCCCAATATGTAGAATCACAAAGAAATCCAGTCAAGCTTGCCGCTCCTTACACAGTGTCTCCCGAGGCTCAGTCCCTTTACGACCGATTGGATTTCATTGCAGACCTTCATTGTGACGCGCTCCTTTGGGGGCGAAATCTGAATAAGCGAGAAGATCGTGGCCACGTAGATTTCCCCCGAATGCGGGAAGCGAATGTTGCCTTGGAGATGTTTACCATCGTTTCCAAATCTCCGGCAGGCCAAAACATGCAGAGCAATAGCGAGGACGCCTTCGACAACATCACCCCGCTCACTATTGCAAAAGGTGAAAGCCCTTGGAATTGGTTTAGCCTGATCAACAGAACCCTTTCTCAATCCGAAGCATTGGCCGATTTTGTGGAAAATGAAGGAGAAAAAGCCATTTTCATCAAGAAAAAGTCAGACCTAGAAAAGTTGATCGATGCTCGAAAATCCGACAATCAAGTCATCGGCGCTATGTTGGGAATAGAAGGAGGTCATGCTTTGGAGGCTTCACTTGAAAATCTGGAAAAAGTCTATGCCGCCGGAGTACGCATGATCGGGCCGACCCACTTTTTTGACAACGAGTTTGGCGGTTCCGCACATGGAGAAAATGGAGCTGGACTTTCAGATTTCGGGAAATCAGCGGTTCAGAAAATGAATGAACTGGGGATTTTTATTGATTTGGCTCATGCCTCCCCTGCTATCGTAGAAGATGTGCTAAACCTCACCACCAAGCCTGTGATAGTATCCCATACTGGCGTCAGGGCCGTCTTGGATTCCCAACGAAACCTCAGCGATGCCCAAATCCAAAAAATCGCTGCCAATGGCGGAATCATTGGGATTGCTTTTTTTGACATGGCTGTGGGAGAACCAGAACTCCCAAACATCATCGCTTCCATCAAGCATGTTCGCGATCTGGTCGGTATTCAATACGTTGCGCTTGGATCGGATTATGACGGTTCGGTGGCCGTACCATTTGATATCACTGGATTGCCTTTGATCGTGGAAGGCCTGATGAATGCCGGATTTTCGGAAGAGGAAATCAAAGCCGTGATGGGCGAAAATGTCAAGAATTTTTTCCTTAAAAACCTCAATTAAGCCATGGAATCAGAAATACATTTAGAAAACACCCGCTTCGGAAGGCTTCAGGAGTACTTGCGCGAATTCGTCTATGGAGGGATCGATGGTGCCGTCACCACCTTTGCCGTGGTCGCAGGAGGTTATGGAGCAAGTTTAGATCCTGGTATTTTGATCATTCTAGGCTTTGCCAATCTGTTGGCAGATGGATTTTCCATGTCTGTAGGAGCATATATTTCAGCTAAAAGCGAAAAAGACAACTATGACAAGCACGAAAAAATAGAATACTGGGAGGTGGAAAACCTACCTGAAATCGAGCGCTCAGAAATCGAAGACATCTACAGAGCAAAAGGCTTCAAAGGCGAACTCCTACAAAAAATCGTGGATCATATTTGCTCAGACAAGGACCTCTGGGTAGCCGAGATGATGAAGGACGAACTCGGAATGATGCGTGACAGCAAAAGCCCATTCAAAATCGGACTCGCCACCTTGATCTCCTTTGTTTTGGTTGGATTGATTCCGCTATTGGTTTACTTGTGGGATTTCTTTTTCCCTTCTGAGATCAACACATTTCTTTGGACTAGCTTTCTGACCGGGCTAGCTTTCTTAATTGTAGGTTGGCTAAAAAGTATTGTGAACCAAACCTCTGCCCTTAGATCCATTTCAGAGACTGTTGCATTGGGGGTTTTAGCAGCTGTAGTCGCATTTTATGTGGGCGATATTTTAGAGCAATTTTTCAAATAATTTTCATGAAAACCATTGAGGAAGTATTGGTTCGGATGGACCAAATCGTAGAAGAATGCAAAAATCAACAAAGCCGAATCGGGTATTTTGCGATCCTCTACAGACAAGTCACAAGGCGAGTTCGAGACGGGATTTTAGCCGGAGAGTTTGAAGACAATCCACGCATGGAAATCTTGGACGTGATTTTTGCCAAGCGGTTTATAGATGCTTACGAGCTCTGGAAGTCCGGAAAAAATCCTACCGAAAGCTGGAGATTGGCTTTTGAAGCGAATAAAAATTCAGGTCACCTGGTCTTGCAGCACCTTTTCCTTGGCATCAATGCACACATCAATCTGGACTTAGGAATTGCCGCCTCGGAAACCATGGCAGGAAAAGACATCAACGGAATCAAAGGCGACTTTGACAAAATCAATTCGGTCTTGTCGGAATTGGTCGATGGCGTAAAGGCAAATATCAGTGCAGTTTCACCTGTTTTCGGACTAGTCATCCCATTAGCCAAAGGCAGAGATGAACTACTGCTCAACTTCTCCATCCAACTCGCCCGCGACGGCGCATGGAAATATGCAGGAGAGTACCATGCAGATCCTGACAAAACCTTCCAGATCCAGGACCGAGACAATAACATTGCTTCTCTGGCAAAAAAGCTGATTAATCCCGGAAAACTATTGGGTTTCCTAATCAAAATTGTAGCATTTGCAGAGTGGAAATCAGTCAACAAAACGATGGACCAGCTTGATCAAGTAGTTAAATAAAATAACTGGGAGACGTGAACTTCTGGTATTTAAAACACCACTTCTTCCAGAAACTTTCGACAATCATACACCGGGATTTCAGAAAAATAAAAACCCTCTGAGTCTTCGGTGATGATAGCTTTGCAGTCATGCTGCAAGGCTGAATAGTACTCCAACCCATCCTCAAAATCCTGCACACTGGGATTAGAAACGGCACTTTTGACCGTATGCGAGTCGACAGCAGCAATGTGAAGCTTGGAGGAAAGAACCTGTATTTTTTGCTTGGCTTGGGCTGTACCACATTTTTTCTCTGCAAAGTAAAAAGCAATAGCCAAGCAAATCGGCGTAGTGTACAGTTGGAATCGTAGCTGATCCGCCAAACTCAAAATTCGAGCAGAGTGGGGAAAAAGTGGGTATTCCTTATTCAACACGGACACCAACACATTTGCATCCAGAAATACCCTCACTTCTTTCCTTCGAAGAATTCATCCTTCATCGCCTTACGACTGGAAGGCATTCGCTTATACTCTACTTCTCCCTCGGAAACCATATTCACCCAATCTGAAATCGGAAGCTCTTCCAGGGACTTGTAAGTCTTGGAAGTCATCTGTGCATAAAGAAACTCCGTCAATCGGGAAAGACTGATATTATTCTGGTCGGCAAAATCCTTGGCTCGGTCAATGATATCTTTGTTAAAAGACAAAGTGATTTTAGTGTCCATGATTTCTACAATTAAATTCTTGCCGTAAAGAAAAAAATATTTACACGTATTTCAAAACAACTCCCTGATTTTCTTCTCTTTTCATTCCCAATTTGCAAGTTCCCGATCTGTTTCGACTCGGTTTTTTCGGTTGGTTTTTTCTTTCTTCAAGTCTGTTGCATAGAAATGGGTGTCCTGAAAATAGCCCACTCGTGCCTCTGATTCTCCTTTTGCGATTGTCCATTTTTCACCTTTGAAAAGCTTCACTTTGTCTTCATGTAGTTCCAAAAGCTCATCGTAGGGTCCGCGACTTGAAATGAGTTTGACAAAAATCGGAGCCGTTTCAATTGCAATAAAAAGTAGCATGATGAAGACATTGGCCAATGCCATGGCAGAGCTTTCTGTAGTCAATGCCGACAGCGCATCCATGCGGGCAGCCAAGCCGTCAAAGCCTTCGATTCCAGGTTGCTGTTTCTCAAACTCTTTCTGACGTAAAGCTGTAAACTCCCGAATCTGGGCTTCCAAGGTGTCGATCTTTATTTGATTTCGCTTGCGAAGGTCATCCAAGGAAAGTTGAGCCGCGTCGAGTTGCTGCTCCTTCTTTTTGGCATTGGTACCTAAACCTACAATTCCACTCGTTCCGGAAGTTTTTTCCCCAAATCGCTCTGCATCGTATTCCTTTTGGAGTTGGTCTCGAAATAATTCTGCCTGAGTGACCTCCCCTCTCAGCGTATCAATTTTGGATTGCAATTCCTGAATTTCAGGAAATCCTTTCGACAGATTGGCTTTCGATTGAGCGATAAATTCTGTCTTTTTCTCGTCCAACTTACGGTTGATCTCACGCTCAAACATTTTTAATTCCAGCGGTTTGGAAATCACCAAGGCCAGCAAAACTGCCAAAACCAATCTTGGGATAGCCAGCTTCCATTCGGCCCAAGCATTCTCCTTTTTCCGCATGCTGGAGACGATAAAGCGATCCAGATTAAAAATCATCAGCCCCCAAAGCAACCCAAAAAAGATGGCTGGAATCAGACTTTGGAACACCGTAAACAACGCATAACCCGCCGCCAATGCTGCCAAGACTCCTGTAAAAAAGACCGTAGCACCAATGCCGACATACTTATTGGATTCGGTAGGAGTTCGCTTCAAAATAGCAAAGTTGGCACCACTGCAAAACCAAAAAAACCGGGTGATCGAGTTCATAAGAAGAAGATTTGATGAGGGAACGCATCTATAACACGAAAACATGACCAAAGAAATCAATACCTCCTTAAGTTGCTCTTTGATGGGACGAAAAGGGGCTTAAATGGGGCAGAAAGTGGCTTTTCTGGCCGATCGTAACTTACTTGGACAAAAAGGAATTTTGCCCGTGCTGTCCGATTGCGTTCAGGAAGATGAACGGTTTTGGTTCAGGGGATTTTTGGTTTATGTTTGAGGCCATGAACAGAATTGCGCTACCTCTATTCATCCTTTTCCTCTTTGCTGGTCAATTCATCTTTGCCCAAAAAGTCTCTTTTGAAAATGAAGTGAGGCAGATTTCGGCCAAGTATGACAGCATGGGATGGAATTCGGAATCTACCCTATTTACAGGCAGCTCAACGATCCGGATGTGGAGTAAATTGCAAGAGACTTTTCCCCAGGAAAACTTGATCAATACTGGGTTTGGCGGCTCAAAAGCAGCAGATCTTGAGCGATATCTCTTTCCGTTGGTGACCAAGTTTGAACCTTCCAGAGTCTTTATCTACGAGGGAGACAATGACATCTGGGCAGGAGTGGAAGTTGCGTCTATCCTGACTAGCTTGGACAACATCGTGACCCGCATTCATTTGGTCAACCCTGAAATTGAGATTTTTTTGATCGGCGCTAAACCCAGTCCTTCGAGATGGGAGAAAAAGGCCAACTATCAGATTTTCAATCAAAAACTCGCTGAATACTGCCTCACAAAGGAAAAAGTGGAGTATGTCGATACTTGGAAAGCTTTTATAAATTCCGATGGAAAACCACGCCCTGAATTGTATATCCAAGACCAGCTCCACTTAAATCAGGACGGCTATTTGATTTGGGGGGAGATTTTTAAACCATACTTTCCCAATCAAAACTAGGTTGTCGCTTTGTTCAGCTGTTTTAACTGTCTATTCAGGACTTTAAGAGGGATTTTATAACCTACATCGAGCATAAAGCCATTCAAGTTTCCAAAGCTTTCCACTGACACAGGGACTCCCTCTATTAAGTAGTTAGCGTTTAGTTTAACAAAATCAGGAGAAGCAAAATTTCTGGAAAGTTTAACCGTCAAAAAGCTGGAGTTGAAAATAGACATTTCAGCAAAAACGCCAGCATTATATACAAATCGACCATGGATTAAATCTCGGTCGGTAGCTTCTACACTGGTGTATTCATACCTCTTTTGATCAAATTCCACCGAACCGCTCCCTCTTGAAAAGAACCAGGATTTGCTTTGATCCCGCAATCCAAAATAAGTACTGAAACTGGAGCCAAATCTTACTGTATTTTGCCCATTCAAAGGAATATGATACTTAAAAGTCAATGGAATCACTGGCATATCAAAGTGCTCCCATCTTATGATTAAAGCTTCTACTCCGTCAAAATCGATTTGATAATTGGCATTATAGCTAAAGTTTCCATACCCAGACTCGATTGAAAATCTATTGTAATTGTAACCCACTACCGCTTGAAACTGTCCACTCATGTTCGTGTAAGGGCTATCATAGAAAAGCGCATTTTCCCTCCTTCTAAAGCCTCCATAAAGCATTGCATATAAGCCGTTTTCTAAAGAAAGATCATGCTTAAGCAACTTATTATCATTATACAATCTTTTTGGAGCACGGCTTCCAAATGATTTTAAATTATGCCCATTAATTCCGTACCCGAGAAACATTCCCAGATATGAGCCTCTGCTTTTTGCAGACAAGACATGTTCCAATCGCTCATTATACCTGACAGCCGCATTCATTTGATCCATTAGGATCAGACCTTTTTGATATCGGAGACCTCCCAGAAAATAATTACCCCTTCGATTGTAGATTTTATAACCTCCTTCAACTCTAACTCCCAATCCCAAATCAGACATGGATATCACGCCAAGAGGAATATCATTCCAGACCCGGCCTCTGTCATAAACGTCCAAATCCGACGGGCTTCTCATCAAACTCACACTTGGCTGTAGGAAAAAATTACCCCAGCTTTTCCTAGCACCTATGGCAATTAATGGAATCCCATGTGTCGAATAACCTGTAATTTGCAGGGTATCGATTGCCCTCGATATTCCATAAGTTCCTAATTCCCGCTTAAAAAATTCCAATTGAGCGGTGATCTGCCAGTCGTTCTTCAAACCCCAAAGAAACGTAGACCCAAAATGGTATTGCAACTCATTTGAAGGAGAAATAAAGTCATTTCGAGGTATCAATTCATATGGAAGAAAAGCTTGGGAAGGCCCTGCATATAGCTCAAAGCTGAATTTCTCCTGAGAATAAGAAGTGACTGAAAGGCCAGTTAATAAACAAGCAAGAATCAAAATTTTATTTTTCATAAAAAGCAATGTTGTAAGGTCTAGCTATTAAACTAAACTTTAATGAAAAAATTATCCTTAGGTCAATTTATTTTTTCCTACTCCAAAAAGTCGCCAAAATCGATCCCGTTACATTTTGTATCGGTCCAAATACAGCCGGGGCTAAACCTACAGTGGCGATTTTCCCAAGAATATTGGAAAGACCAGAAGCCAAGCCTGCATTTTGCATCCCCACCTCTATCCCGATCGTGCGAGAATCTTGCTCGGACATTCCAATCACCTTCGAAAACCCATAGCCGATTCCATACCCCAAGAGGTTGTGAAGCAGCACCAAAAGGATCAAAATGGAGCCTATTTCCAGCAACGCGTCACGACCGACAGCCGTGATCACCAAGATGATAAGTGCAATTCCCAGCATGGAAACTAGCGGAAGAAGCTTTTCGACCACATTAGACTTCCCCTTGAGCAGCTGATTGATCACCAAACCAGCTCCTACGGGCAAAAGAATGATTTTGAAAATATCCCACATCATTTTCAGCAAGTCAATCTCTATAAACTGGCCTGCTAAAACTTTCATCAACACCGGCATCATAAAGGGTGCAAGAAGTGTGGAAATCGAAGTCAAGGTTACTGAAAGTGCCACATTGGCTTTCGCCAAAAAAGCCATCACATTGGAAGCGGTACCTCCGGGAGCACAGCCTACCAAAATAATCCCGGCTGCGACCTCAGGTGCCAGCCCACTGACCTTAGCCAAGCCAAAACCTACCAAAGGCATAATCAAAAATTGAGATAAAACTCCAATAGCCACAGATTTGGGACTTTTGGCCACAGCCGCAAAATCCTTCCAACTCAGCGTCGCCCCCATCCCAAACATGATCATCTGTATCAAAGGATTGATGAGGCCTGTAAGTTTGAAGCCATTAACTTCCTGAAAATACTGAGGGAAAAACATGGCTAAAGCCACCACGCCTAAAATAGCCACAGGAAAGCTAAACGGCTTTAATTCTTCTTTTGCCTGAAAGCCCAAGCCAAGAAAAAGCCAAAAAGCAACCAAAATCCAGCCTGAATCCTCAAGTCCATTTAACCACCATACCAAAATCCAACTCAAAAAAACCAAAGGTGAAGCGCGTAGAATAAGTTTGAACATGGCTTGGTGTTTTCAGACTTGAAATAGTGTTTTTTTCTTCAGTCTATCAAACCCGAAGAAAGGTAACTACCTAGTGACTGGACTTTTGCAAATTCAGAAACTTCACAGGCCGATAACTTTACTCCGAAATATTATTCTTACTTTTGCACCCTCAATAAGGCAAACCATGCAGAATATTCGGAATATCGCGATCATCGCACACGTTGACCACGGTAAAACAACTTTGGTGGATAAAATCATCCACGCTTCAAAAATCTTTAGAGAAAATCAGCAATTCGACGACCTGATTCTCGACAACAACGACCTGGAACGTGAACGCGGTATCACTATTCTTTCTAAAAACGTATCCGTACGCTACAAAGACCACAAAATCAACATCATTGACACTCCAGGTCACGCCGACTTTGGTGGAGAAGTGGAGCGAGTATTGAAAATGGCTGATGGAGTAATCCTTTTGGTGGATGCTTTCGAAGGTCCTATGCCTCAGACTCGATTTGTATTGGGAAAAGCCCTTGCGTTGGGTCTTACTCCGATCGTCGTAGTAAACAAGGTAGACAAAGAAAACTGTCGCCCTGACGAAGTACATGAATCAGTTTTTGAACTGATGTTTAACCTAGACGCAACCGAAGAGCAATTGGAATTCCAAACACTTTACGGTTCGGCCAAGCAAAACTGGATGGGTCCAGACTGGAAAAATCCAACCGACTCCATTCTTCCACTTTTAGATGCGATTTTGGATCACATCCCTGCTCCAAAAATCTCCGAAGGAACTCTTCAGATGCAAATCACCTCTTTGGACTACTCAAACTTCGTAGGTCGTATCGCAATCGGACGTGTAGCAAGAGGCACTATCTCTGAAAACCAGCAGATCGCGCTTTGCAAAGCGGATGGTTCCATCAAAAAAATGCGCGTTAAAGAGCTTCATACCTTTGAAGGTCTTGGAAAAAATAAAGTACAGACCGTAACGGCAGGAGATATCTGCGCGGTGACCGGTATTGAAGACTTCGAGATCGGTGACACCATTGCTGATGTAGAAAATCCTGAGCCACTTCCTCGTATCTCCATCGATGAGCCTACGATGAACATGCTTTTCACGATCAATAACTCACCATTCTTCGGTAAAGAAGGAAAGTTTGTGACTTCCCGTCACTTGAGAGATCGATTGATGAAGGAGACCGAGAAAAACTTGGCGCTGAGAGTAGAATCGACTGATTCAGAAGATCGATTCCTCGTTTATGGACGTGGTATTCTTCACTTGTCTGTTTTGATCGAGACCATGAGACGTGAAGGCTATGAACTTCAGGTAGGCCAGCCTCAGGTGATTTACAAAGAAATTGATGGAGTGAAATGTGAGCCTATCGAAACTTTGGTGGTGGATGTTCCTCAAGAGACTGCCGGAAAAGTAATCGAATTGGCTACTCAGCGTAAAGGTGAATTGCTGATCATGGAGCCAAAAGGAGATCTTCAACACCTAGAATTCAAGATTCCTTCCAGAGGCTTGATCGGTTTGAGAAATAACGTACTTACAGCCACTCAAGGTGAAGCGATTATGAATCACCGATTCACTGCCTATGAGCCATTCAAAGGTCCAATCCCAGGCAGAATCAACGGTTCCTTGATCTCTATGGAAGGCGGTCCATGTACTGCTTATGCGATTGACAAGCTTCAGGATCGTGGCGTATTCTTTATTGAGCCAGGTGATGATTTGTATACAGGACAGGTAATCGGAGAGCATTCCAGAGACAACGATATCGTAGTCAATGTGCAGAAAGGCAAGAAATTGACCAACATGCGTGCTTCAGGCTCTGATGACAACGTAAGAATCGCTCCTCCTAAGCGTTTTTCTTTGGAAGAATCCATGGAATACATCCAAAAAGACGAATACTTGGAAATCACTCCAAAGTCTATCCGAATGAGAAAAATCTATTTGGATGAAAACGAGAGAACTAGAATGGCGAAGAAAGAAGACTAATCTTTCTAACCCAATACTGACTAAGCCCTTCATCACTTGAAGGGCTTTTTTTATGGAAAAAATGGAAAAACACGGAACCCAAAGCAAATTCTCCCGTCCATTAATAGCAAACCCTTATAAGCATGATTAAAAAATCAATCCTTTCCCTCGCCATTTTAGCCAATTTTTCAAGTGCTTTTGGACAAAAACAACCTGATGTACTTTTCCTCCTAGATGGGCAAAAAGAAGTCTCCATCAAAGAAGTCGGGCTAAACAGCATCAAGTACTCTTATCCAAATGAGGAAACGGTCTACACCATCAGCAAGCACCAAGTCACCAAAATTGTCTTTTCATCAGGACGAGAGGAGGTTTTCGAAAGCCCAATCAAAGAAGTGAATGGCTTGGATGATTTTGAAAAGGTATTCATCACTTACAATCCAGAGGACATCGCGGGACTAGAGCCAACTGGAGAATTGTTTAGCAAAGCCACGGGAGTGACGACACTTTCCAGCATCAATGAAGTGAAAAATAGAGCCTTGGACAAATTGAAAGCCGAAGCAGCCATGATCGGGGCAAATGTGGTGTACATTGGGGATGTCTACCAGCGCGGCAACCAATTCGGTGGTCAAAACCAAGCAGGATCTTCTACCCAAACGACATTCAATGGCACCGGCTATTCCACCAAAAAGGTTAACGCTAGTAAAGTAAAAGAACTGGTGAATACCCGATCTTTCCATCATTACCAGACACACAGACTAAACCGCAACGCTTGGTCTCCAGAGCGAACCATTGCCACAACCTATGGCGAAGACAGAAAACCAATCATGTTCAGAATTACAGAAGTATTGGAAAAAGAGGGCGAAATCTATGTCAAAACCAAAGACCTCCCCACCAAAGTGAAAGAACTTAAAGTGATCCACGCCGACGAAGAATCGTTGATTTTGATGGAGCGAAACGAAAAAATCACCACCAATTACTTCTTGATTTCTGACCAGAACCCTTATTTCAAAAACTTAGCTTCCCGAATAGTTCTTTAAAACAGCGGGGCCGGAAAATATCTCCGGCCCCGTTGTTTTACCACTGAGGGTGAATTTCTTGTTTGATATACTTTTCATAAATCCTTACCGCCTCTTGCATCTGATGCGGACTCAAAGGAGGCAATTGAGATGCTCGGATATTTTTTTCCACTTGATCCACAGAAGAGGCTCCGGGAATTACTGTCCCTACTTGTTTAAACATCAAAATCCATCTCAGAGCTTGAGCAGCCAAGTTGTGATCATCCGCAAAGTATCCCTTTAATTCTTCCAAAGCAGGAAAGGCATTTTCCAAAGGAACCCCTGAAAAGGTCTCCCCTTTGTCAAAGGCTTTACCTTCACGATTGAAGAAGCGATGATCATCCTTTTGAAAGATAGTCGATGGAGTAATTTTCCCTGATAATAGCCCGCTTGCCAAAGGGACACGGATAATCAAACCTACATTCTTTGCTTCGGCAAGTGGAAATAGCTGTTCAATTGGCTTTTGCCTGAATAAATTGAAGATCACCTGAACCGTAGAAACCACTTCATACTCCATCGCCCCAATCGCTTCATCGATCCGCTCCACACTTACCCCCATTTCGGCAATTTTCCCCTCCTTTTTCAAATCCTCAAAAAGTGAAAAAATCTCATCTCGCTTATAAACTTCCGATGGTGGACAGTGCAACTGAATCAGGTCTATTTGCCCCAAGCCCAAATTACTTAGGCTGTCTTCAACGTGTTTTCGAAGTCTTTCAGGAGTGTAGCCTTCATTAAGATGTGGCTGAATCCGTCGGCCGCATTTGGTGGCGACGTAGACTTTATTTTTACTTTGTCGAACTGCTCTACCTACAGAAGCTTCGCTAAGACCACCATCGTAGACATCTGCTGTATCCACAAAATTGATCCCTTGGTCCAAAGCAGAATTCAAAATCAATTCAGCTTTCTTCAAGTCGAAAGGCTTTCCCCAACCTCCACCTACTTGCCAAGTCCCCAAACCAATCTCAGAAACTTGCCAACCGGTTTTTCCCAAAGTCCTGTATTTCATGAAATTTCACTTTTAACGATCAACATTCCCACCTTGTCTACTCCAATCCTTCATTCGAAAAGCAATTTATATCTTTATCTTTATCCACCTTTAAAGGGGAATTACCAACCATCAAAAAGCTTCCGAAAGAGGAATGAAATCACGTCGATCTTTTATAAAAACCCTCACCGCAGCAGGCGCTGCGAGTGTTTTACCCATTCACACCCTAACCTCAAACACTATGTCAGCTCAAAAAATGATTCATCAAGTTTACTTTTGGTTACACAAGGATTCTGATCTCAAAGAATTTATGACAGATGCTGCCCCTATGCTTGGACGCTGCAAGGATGTGGCTCAGTTTATCATGGGAACTCCTGCGCCTACCGAAAAAAGAGAAGTGGTAGACCATAGTTTCCATGTTTCCTGCACCATGTTTTTTGATTCTTTAGAGGCTCAGGCTGCCTATCAGTCTGACCCGCTTCACCTCGAATTCATCGCCAAATATTCCCATATGTGGAAGACGGTGAAAGTCTACGATATCGCCATTTAAGAAAACAAATCCCCCATCTTAATCCGTTTAGGAAGAGAAATAAAATAGGATTATGAAAAAGCTCAAGTGGATTATTGGAATAGTGTGGATAGCATTTGTAGCATGTGATCCCAAAGAAGATCCCACCCCTACCCAAAACGGATCTGATGTCAAAAAAGCGATCGTAGATACCATGCGGGAGTGGTATTTCTGGAATACCAGAATACCTGCTACTGTGGACCTGACCAAGTTCTTATCCAACGAGGAATTGCTGGACGGGATTATCTTCAAACCGCTTGACCGCTTCTCTTACCTGACTACTCAGGAAGCCTTCAATAATTCCTTTGTAGGAAGAAATGCAGGACACGGGTTTGGATTTGCATTTACCTCAGATGAAAGATTGTTCGTTTCCTTTGTTTTTGACGAAGCTCCTGCTGGAAAAGACGGTTGGAAACGTGGATGGGAAATCACCCAAATCAATGGAAAACCTATCTCTGAGTACAAACTGGCCTCTGGCGGATATGATTTCAAGCTCGGAGGACCAGATCCTGGTATAAGCAACACCTTCACTTTCAAGCTTCCTGACGGCACTACCACTACCCGAACTAATGTAAAAGCAGAATACCAGTCCAACTCTGTGTTGGATAGGAGAGTGCTTGAAGCTGGAGGAAAAAAAGTGGGCTACTGGGCTTATCAAAGCTTCAAAGCCACAGCTGGATTGAACCCAACGAGAAGTGCTGAAGTCCAGAGTTCTATGGAATTCTTCCAAAATCAAGGGATTCAAGAACTCATTATTGACCTCAGGTACAATGGCGGTGGTTCAGTAGCAGTAGCGGAGCAAATCAGTAATTACCTGATCCAATCCGCTAATTCGGGCAAATTGATGTATACCAATAAGCTGAATGACCTCAAGTCCAGTAATAATAACTCTGTCAATTTCTCCAAAATAGGATCCCTGAACCTCAGTCGTATTATTTTCATCACTTCCCGCGGATCGGCTTCCGCTTCGGAGTTGATCATCAACAACCTTACCCCTTACACCCAAGTGATCTTGATTGGTGACAATACGTTTGGAAAGCCAGTGGGATCTTTTCCACTCTCAAGGTATAACCGCACCTTGGTTGACAACAATGTAGAACTTGTACCGATTACATTTGCCACTGCTAACGCGCAAGGAAAGGCAGAATATTTTGAAGGATTTCCGGCAAATTTTCAGGTAGGTGACAGCCCTCAATTTCCTTGGGGAGATCTGAGAGATTTGAGGCTGGCAGCGGCCTTGCAATACATTCAGACGGGAAATGTAAGCGGCAGAATGGTGGACACCTATTACAAACCTAAGTGGGAAATGATCGATGCCTTCAAAGGGCTTCAGCAAGAGTTTCCAGCCTTCTAAAAAACTAAGCCCGGCCAAATTGACCGGGCTTTTTGCTTACTTCTTATGCCGCTGGATTAGCACTTCCATCACTTCATCGAGTTCGTAACCTTTGGCTTCAAGTAACACGAGGTAGTGAAAAAGCAAATCTGCCGCCTCTCCCAAGAACAATTCTTTATTGTCGTCCTTGGCTTCAATCACGATTTCTACTGCTTCCTCTCCGACTTTTTGAGCGATTTTATTGATGCCTTTGGCAAAAAGCGAAGCCGTGTAGGATTTGTCAGAAGGATTGTTTTTTCGGCCCTTGATGATCGTGCGAAGTTGGTCTATAAAGCCGGTTTTCGAAGCATTTCCCTCTCCCCAACAAGTATCCTCTCCCGTGTGGCAAACCGGACCCCTTGGGTTAGCCTTTATTAAAATGGAATCCCCGTCACAATCTTCCTTCATGGACACCAACTCCATAAAATTACCTGAAGTCTCCCCTTTGGTCCACAGACGATCTTTGCTTCGGGAGAAAAAAGTTACCATTCCGGTTTCCTGAGTTTTTGCCAATGCCTCCTCGTTCATAAAGCCCTGCATGAGGACTTTTCCGCTCAAGGCATCTTGGACAATGGCCGGAATCAGGCCGTTCATTTTTGTAAAATCGATGTTCATGTTTTTTAATATTAAACCTTCGAGGTTTTGAAAACCTCAAAGGTTACTTCCTAATACTTATCCCCTCTCTTATCAAATATTCCTTCAATTCAGGAATTCCGATTTCCTTGAAGTGGAAAATACTCGCTGCCAAAGCGGCATCTGCTTTTCCAAAGGTAAACACATCCTTGAAATGCGGCATACTTCCCGCCCCTCCCGATGCTATTACGGGTATGGACAACGCAGAGGAAATCTCAGCCGTCAATTCATTGGCAAAACCAGCCTTGGTTCCATCATGATCCATGGACGTAAGCAAAATCTCTCCTGCTCCCCGATCAGCGACTTCCTGAGCCCAAGCTTGGGTTCGGAGCAAAGTTGGTTTTCTCCCCCCATGTGTATGGACAAAATCAATCCCATCCACATTCCGGGTATCGATGGCTACCACCACGCACTGCGAACCAAATTCTCTGGCCATTTCGTCAATCACTCCGGGATTTTTCACTGCTGCAGAATTGATGGAAATCTTATCTGCGCCTGCTGCCAAGAGCACTTTCACATCCTCCACAGTGGATATTCCTCCACCTACGGTAAATGGAATATTGATCGCCTTGGCCACTTTGGTGACCAATTCAGCCAAAGTTTTTCGCTTATCTACCGTCGCCGTAATGTCCAAAAAGACCAATTCGTCCGCTCCCTCGTCCGAGTAGATTTTCGCCAACTCCACCGGGTCCCCGGCATCGCGAAGTTGGACAAAATTAACTCCCTTGACCGTGCGTCCTTCTTTGATATCGAGGCAGGGAATGATTCGTTTAGTAAGCATGATTTAATTTTCAAAAACTTCGACATTCAATATTCGAAGTTCAGTGTTCGATATTTTTTATTTACGATTTACGATTTCCGATTTGGGATTTACGGCACCCTTGTAGACTTCAATCCTATATTCGAAAATTTCTCCTTAAGAAAATTATGTTTGGGGTTCTTCAAAGTGTCGTAAATCGTCATTCGTAAATCGTAACTTAAAAGGCTGCCAATTCCTCCAACGTCACTCTCCCCTCATAGTACGCCTTACCCACGATCACTCCGTACACACCAACTTTCTCGAGTTCTTCGAGGTCTTTGACGGAAGACACTCCTCCACTGGCGATGAGCTTCAACTCGGGAATTTCCTGCAAAATCTCTCGATATAAGTCCACCGAAGGCCCCTGAAGCAAACCGTCTTTAGCCACATCCGTGCAGATCACATAGCGTATTCCTTTGTCGAAATAGCCTTGGATAAAAGGAATCAAATCCACCGAAGTAGTCTCCTCCCATCCGCCCACTGCGATTTTCTTGTTTTTGGCATCAGCGCCAAGAATGATTTTTTCCGTGCCGTATTTCTTGATCCACTCATCGAAAAGAACCGGATTTTTCACCGCAATACTCCCTCCAGTCACTTGCTTAGCTCCAAGCGCAAAGGCTTTTTCGATTTCTTCATCCGCCTGAATTCCTCCACCAAAATCCACCTGAAGGCTTGTTCCAGCACAGATGCGTTCCAATACAGCTCCATTGACGATTTTCTTAGCCTTGGCGCCGTCGAGATCCACCAGATGCAATCGGGAAATACCGGCGTCTTCAAAACGCTTGGCCATTTCGAGCGGATCATCGTGATATTCTTTTTTGCTACTGTAATCGCCCTGACTGAGGCGAACACACTTGCCTCCGATGAGATCAATTGCTGGTATTATATACATGAGAGAATTTGAATAAAATACGATTTATGCTTTTTGATTTACGACACTGTAAAGGACTTCAAGCCCAATCTTCAAGGGTTGAGCTTTGAATGAAATGATTGCAGTTCTTGAAGAGGTCGTAAATCGTCATTCGTAAATCGTAAATCGGTTATATGTTTAAGAAATTAGCTAGCAATTTCTCCCCGACCGTACTGCTTTTCTCCGGGTGGGCCTGAATCGCCCAGTAATTATCCCGGTGAAGGATGGCGGTAAAGTCATGGATGTAATGCGTGGTGGCAATTGTGGCTTCGCTCAACTCGGCATAGTAGCTATGCACATAGTACAGAAACTTCGAATCGGGAAGGTCCTTCAGCAACACATTGTCCGCAAGATTTTCGAGTTCATTCCATCCTACGTGAGGCACCTTGAATTCCTGTGAATTCTCAGGAATAAAGCGCTTCACCTTCACCGGAAAGATCCCCAAGCACTCGGTGTCATTTTCCTCGGAGTGCTCACAGAGCAACTGTAAGCCCAAGCATACGCCCAAAAAGGGCTGCTTGATGTCCTTAATGACTTGGTCAAGTTGGCGGGCTTTGAGGTAGGTCATCGCCGAACTCGCCTCTCCCTGACCTGGAAAGATCACTTTATCCGCTGCGTGAATTTTCTCCGGATCATCCGTCAATACCGCATCTGCACCCAATCGCTCCAAGGCGTAAAGGACCGATTGGACATTGCCGGCGTTGTATTTGATTACTGCTATTTTCATGTGTGAAGACGGAAGACAGGAGACGGAAGACGGAAGTCAGTGCTTCGGTCTTCGGTCTTCAGTCTTCGGACTGTTTAATTTTCCATCTTTTCTTTCAACATTTCTTCAAGCACTTCCTCAATTTCGGAAAGTGAATTAAAAAGCTGCTTGTAGCTGTCGATCACCCAATATTTATCCTGAAAGCGATCTTTCCAGTACTCGGTACTCATGATGTGTCGGACATCGTATGGGAAATGTTTCGGTTCGTCAGAAAGTGAAAACTTCGTCTCTCCTGCCGAACTCAAAATCCCAGCACCATACACTCTCAATTCTCCTTCTTCACGAATCAGTCCAAATTCAATCGTAAACCAATAAATCCGGCTCAGCAACTGAATCGCCCATGGATCCTGAATGTGCTTCAAAGCAATTCCACTGAGCTTCTCCAGGAAATCCACATAATGCTGATTGGTTAGCAGCGGCATGTGGGCAAAAGCATCATGAAACATATCCGGTTCCTCGAGGTAGTCCAGCTGTTCCATTTTGCGCAGCCAAGTGGAAGAAGGAAAACGCTTGTTGTTCATCAATCCAAAAAACAAATCGTCATCAATCAGTCCCGGCACTACTTGCACCTCCCATCCAGTAGTTTTGGCGAGGATCTCGTTTAGTTCCTCAAAATTGGCAATGCTATTTGCTGTGAAGTTTACCGTCTTCACACCTTCCAAATAGGCCTTGGAGGCTGCTTTGGGCAGGTTGGGCATTTGCCTTTCGAAGAGAATCTTCCAGACCTTGAAGTCCTCCTCGGAGTAAGCGGCATAGTCCTGCCTTAGCTCTTTTAATCTCGGGTCAGAAAAGACCCAGTCTTTGGCTTGGTTAATCATTTTATAGTTGGGTTTATATCGTTCTGTGCTGACATTCCTGATCTTTAAACTAAAAAAGGCCCATTCCAGCTAAGGAATAGGCCCAATTTATTTTTTTTCAAAAACCAATTCATTCCCATTCCCTCAGCTGAGGAGATGATAAGAATGATGTACATAGGTTCTTGGAGTCGGATTCATGACGTGAAGTTAAGCAGGGTTTTGGCTTGGTACAAACAAATTTTACAGGAGATCGAAAGTTTCGTGAACAAGAAACCATCAAACCTCAGCTAAGATTTACTCTATCTTTCTATTTCCAAACTTTTCATAAATCAAATCTTGATCTTTAGGAGAAATCAATCCTTTGGGGATATTTAGCTTCTCCTTTAAAAACCAACGGGAAAGTGTCTTGGCTGAAATCCCAAACTCTTCTGCGATTTCCTGACGGGATTTGGCTTTTCGTGTCATGGTTTTAAAAAATCCTGGTCAACTATTAAAATATTTTTTTTCAATTATAACTAATTATCCTTCACTAGTCAAAGAAAGTGTCATGAAAAGACATCTAAGAAAAATTAATTCACTTAAAAGTTCGGATACAAATTTTTCAATAAAATAACCTTTGTCCAGTTTTGTCCAGTTTTTAAAATTTTTCATTGCATATTTTTATCTCATCGAAATTTTTGAAATGAAAAACAGTTATTCTTTAAAATCATCACTTGCCAACACATCGATTTGTAATTGCAAATGGGCGGTAATTGGGACGATTTCCTTCATCTGCTTCTTTGTCTATTACCCCAATTTCTTCAACAGTTTTCAGCTTGCTTGGGATGACACCTGGCAGGTTCTGGAAAATCCTCTTGTTAACGAGACTAGCTGGGAACCCATTCTTTTTCATTTTACCCACTTTTGGCAAGGCCAATACTCGCCCGTCAACTCGATTTTTTACCTGTTGATCAATTCGGTTTTTGGAATGAATGCCACCGCTTTTCATACTGGGTGCCTGTTAATCCATTTGGTTAATTCCTGGTTGGTCTTTGGTATTTCTTTACGATTTATCAAAAGATTTTTACCAATCCTTGAAACTTCCAAAATTCAAGGTTATGCATTTTTAACAGCTTTACTTTTTGCTATCCATCCCCTTCAGGTAGAATCTGTCGCCTGGATCAGTGCCTCCAAAATTATCCTCTATGGTCTATTCACACTTTTCGCAATCTGGTGTTATTTAAAATATATTGAGAGGAATAAGCAAATCTGGTTAATAATCACTGCCCTGGCTTATTTTTTGGGATTTGCATCCAAGGAACAGGCGATCATTTTGCCCTTGAATCTGTTGCTAATTGATTTAGCTTGGGGCCGATTCAAAGGAATCAGTGGGAGGCAAATCCTGTCCTCGCGAGTCATACTTGAAAAATTCCCGTTTTTCTTGCTGGCATTGACCTTTCTCTATTTTACTTGGGCCAACAGTTCCGGAACAATTCAACAGGAAGCGGAATATCCAATCTATCAAAGAGTTGTATTTAGCTTTTATAGTTTGGTGGAATATGTATTTCGCTTTTTGGCTCCTGCCAAACTGTACTTTTTTCATCCCTACCCGATGGCTCCGGGAGAAACACTTCCGCTCTATTACTGGGGATACCTTCTTCTGGCAGGAATCATCGGGTATTTTGTTTGGGAACAGTTTCAAAAAGGAAATTCAATTGTGCTTTTCGGTTTTCTGTTCTTTTTGATCAACCTAATTCTGGTGCTGCATATTATTCCCCTACCCCGGCCAGTTATCACTGCAGACCGCTACATGTACCTCAGTGTGATAGGGCTGGCTTGGATACTGATTGGCATGGGACAAATTTTTATTAAATCAACCAAACCCAAGAATCAGAAAATCATCTTACTTGGAGCTTTGGTTTGGCTGTTCTTTTTGGGAGTTCAGACCAATATTAGAACCGCCGAATGGAAAGACAGCGAATCCACTAAATCCAATGTGATTGAGCTATTGGATAAGCAAAAAGAGAAGGAGGAAATAATGTCGCCATTTAACCTGATCGAGCATGAATGATTTTTTGATATCCGTGGTCGTGCCCTGCTACAATGAGGCTGAAAATATTCCGGTTCTAATCAATCGCCTTCAACATACGTTAGCTGCCTATTCCTTTGAAATCATTCTGATCAATGACGGTAGCACGGATACGACTCAACGGGAAATAGAAATTGCTTCCGAATTTAACATGAGGATTTCATACCTAAGCTTCTCAAGAAACTTCGGACACCAAGCAGCTCTCAAAGCCGGAATAGATCATGCCCGAGGTGAATGCATCGTGACCCTCGATGCCGATATGCAAAAACCACCCGAAATCATTCCAGAAATGATTACCCTTTGGCAAAAAGGGAACGATATCGTAACAGCCATCTGTAACAATGAAGGACAGCCTCGCAGAATTAAGCGATGGACATCAGCTGGATACTACAGGATTTTATCCTGGTTGGCAGAGTATCCCATTGTTGCCCATGGTGCAGATTTCAGGTTGTTTGACCGAAAAGTTGCGAATGTCATTCGGGGAATATCCGGTCAGAACCTCTACCTGAGAGGAATATTCGCCTGGGCAGGCTATACCCAAACCTCCGTCATTTACAAAGAAGAAAAAAGGTCTGCAGGAACCACCAAGTATAGCGTGGGGAAAATGATGACTTTGGCCAGCAATGGAATCACATCGCTAAGCATCAAGCCACTTCGAATGGCTTTAGCTTTAGGGATAGGTTTTGCTTTTCTAGCCTTTGGATATGGGATCTATGCCATCAGTATTGTTTTTCTGGGAATGACCATACCGGGATGGGCATCCTTGGTGGCCAGTATTGTGTTTCTCTCCAGCATCCAATTGATTATACTGGGAGTAATCGGAGAATATATCGGAAAAATCTACCGGGAGGTGAGTCAGCGTCCCGCTTACCTGATCTCCAAAACCAACTTGAATTTATCACAAGATTACCAACAGGTAGAAAAAGTCATTTCCATCCAAACAGAAAGGAGGAAGGCCATGACCTAGAATAAAAATGCTCTTTTGACAATTCAAACAGAAAAATCAAAACGTTATGGGAAACGAAAAAACCCTATTTCAAAACAATAATCACTTCTAAAAACGTAAAACCATGAAATCATTTATTAAAAAAATCGCAAAACCCATTGCCATAGGCATATTCTTTATGGCACTGTTCTTTAATGTGAAATTGAGTTTGGAGAATCCATTTATCCGGATGGATAATGCGGCGCGGGCTCAAACAAGTAGCAGTGGAAACTGTGAAGCACTTCCTATTTCTCAATGTCCAGGCGGGTCATGTTCCTACGTAAATTTTTTTGGTGGCGAACCAAAGGATTGTTGTACTGCATGTTGCCCAACAGGATTTAGATCCATTTGTAACTCTTCAGGTTGTCAGTGTGAATATCTTTATGGTTAATTCATCAAATCTTCTCATGCTCAAAAAAATTGAGCATGAGATCAAAAAATAAAAAAATGAAAAAACAAACAATTTTATTTACATACTCATTAATTACTTGTTTTATAATTAGCTGCTCGAATTATGAAAATAATGAAAAATCAGTAATTAAACTAAATCCAAATGATGCTAAAAAAACTATTAACCTTTCAGAAATAGTAGATACAATTTCCTATATCAGACTTGAAACCACAAAAGAAAGTCAAATGATTAAAGTAGGTGAAATAGTAATAAAAGAAAAAAATATTTATTGCTTGGATTATGGACAAAAAGCAATATTCATTTTTGCTATTGATGGTCGGTTCCTTAAAAAATTAGAGAAACAAGGAGATGGTCCAGATCAATATCGCAAATTGGATAAATTTCTAGTAAATGAAGATGAAACAGAAATTGAAATATTCGATTATCGTGGTGAAAATTCAAGAATTATAACCTACTCAATAGATAGCTTATCATTTATCTCGGAAAGACCAATTTTTCTTCCAATTTCAAATTCAATGAGAAAAGAAAAAAATAATAACACATATTACTTTTCAACACAACAAATTGAAAACCAGATTGAAAACAATATAACAAATGGTGATATCATCGCTGTTACAGAAGGAGAGAAGCCTAAAATATTATTACCAAAAAAAATAGAATCAAATGGAGTTATGTTCTCCCCAAATACTGAAAGCTTTACAACAAATGAAAACGGTGAAATATTCATTTCGATTATGTATCACAATACGTTTTACAAATTACAAAACAAAATAGCTATTCCTGAATTTAGTGTAGACTTTGAGAGTCTAGGAATAGATAATTCGATTGGTTTAAGAAGCACTACTGAGCAAAAAAACTATTTAACCAACGAATCTAATGAAAAAGCTTTCTTCCCTGTATTAAATATAAATAATTCAAAAATTATACTATTCTCATATTATTTTAAAGAAAATAACAAGAACCATCTACACCACTATATTAATTTCAAAGAAAATAACAAAATTTTTCACGTTAGAGATATCGTTAATAATATAACAAACTATCCAGACAAAGTATATTTAAGTTCATACTATTACGCTGTGAATCATGAAGTTATTTATAAGGATTACTTTGTTGACATTGTTTTACCATGGCATACTAACCAAGGAAAAATCATTGAAATTCCAAATATAGGGACTATTGAACCAGAAGATAACCCCGTAATTATTCTTATGAAACTAAAAAAATTAGATGATTAATTAGTAAGTAATTTCAATACTTCCGAATATAACCAAACTTCAAATATAAAATCAAACAACATCTCCACTTTCTCAACACAAAGTTCTCCTGTCTCCAAGCCTTCAATTAGGGTTTTGCGCAAAACCCAAGTTTTACTGACCGTTCTAATAAGGATTAACAAATAAAGTGTTAGCCAAATAAATTATTGAAAGCATTGCTTGCTTTATATCCATCCTAAATGATACTGATTATTTTCTATGTAATGGTAAACCAAAATCCATTAAAACTGGTAAGAAAAGTCATCCCTCTCCGTCTTCTCAATAACGAATGGTCGAAATTTGGGGAAGCATTCACTAAAGTACCCAAGCGACTAGTATGGCACTTTAGGTGAAGGCCAATAGGTTGAATCGGTCTTTAATAATGGTATCGACAGGCAATGATCAACAGTTCGGAATTTTGAAAAGAATAAACCAGGCGGTGTTCTCCATCAATCCTTCTTGACCAAAAGCCTTGCAGATCATGCTTTAACGGCTCTGGATTTCCGATTCCTTTAAATGGATCCCGAATGATCGCCTTGACCAGTTCGTTGATGCGCTTGAGTTTTTGCTTGTCGATCGTCTGCCAGTACAGGTAATCCTCCCAAGCTGTGAGGGTCCATGCGATCCTCATTCCTCAATCAAAGGCTTTTCAACCACTTTCCCGGCTTTCGCTTCCTCCAGTGATTTCATCAAAACCTCACGGTTTTTTCCCGAAAGCAAATAGCTGGTTTCCTTGAGCGCATTGTATTCGTCCAAGGAAATCAAGACCAGATCTCTATTGTCCTTTCGCTTGATAATGACCTCTTCCAAATCATCCACTACCAAATCAAACCATTTTTTCAAATTGACTCTCAGGTCTGTGTAATTCACCACTTTCATCGCAATGGAATTTTTTCAAATGTACCTTTTTCCGTACGTAATCAAAAACTCTTTGGTTTGAATAACCTTTCAAACAAGATTTGATTAAAGCAATTCAAACGTTTTCCTTTTAGCGAAAATCTCCCGGATCCAAGCGGCTAGTCTCGCACTTTGTGCAAAGTCAAGCGTCTGCTGACCGTCAGAGTAGGCTTTCTCAGGTACTTCATGGGATTCGTAGATGATGCCGTCCGCTCCGGCCATGACTCCGGCTAGGGCCATCTGAGGCACATAGGCTCGAATTCCTATCCCGTGTGAAGGATCTACAATCACGGGCAAGTGGGATTTGGCTTTCAAAATCGGAATAGCATTCAAGTCAAGCGTATTTCGGGAGGCGCGCTCGTAGGTTCGGATACCACGCTCGCAAAGGATCAGTTTTTCATTTCCCCCGGCAAAAACATACTCTGCCGATTGCAAAAGTTCTTCGATTGTGCCTGAAATCCCCCGCTTGATCATCACGGCTTTGTCTACTTTCCCGAGTTCGTCCAAAAGGTTGAAGTTTTGGGAATTTCGCGCACCAACTTGGTACACGTCCACATAGGGATACATATCCTCGATCTGGGAAGGCTGCATCACTTCAGTAACAATCTTGATTCCGGCAGGAGCAGCGATCGAATGCCATAACTGTAGCCCTTCGATGCCCATGCCTCGGAAAGCATAAGGAGAAGTACGAGGCTTGAACACCCCACCACGCATCATGGTAATGCCATTTTCCACGCAGTGGTTGACGACTTTACGGATCTGCTCTTCGGATTCGATCGAGCATGGGCCGGTAATGATGGCCATTTCCCCATCCTTGATAAAGACTCCGTCACCAAGATCGACAGAAGTAGGCTTGACTTTCCACTTTTTGGAAACCAGCTTGTACTCGTCAGAGACGATGTGGATGTCTTGTATGCCGTCCATCTGACCGATGCGGCGGATGTCAAATTCATTTTTGCCGATACCGATGATGTAATCGCCGAGTTGGGTTTTTACCTCGGTAGTCTTATAGCCGATCTCATTGACTTTGGAGATCAGTTTTTCTTTTTGGGAATCGGTGATATCGGGTTGAAGTTGGATAATCATGGGGATGTACGAATTACGATTTTTGATTTACGCCATTGTGAGTAGTGTTGAAACTTTTCCAAAGTTTGAAACTTTGGAAAAGTTCCTATCGAATAACTGACTGAATGTAGTCTTGGATGTCCTGATTGAGGTTTTGAGCATCTTTGATCTTTTTGATAAATGCCGATCCGATAATCGCTCCGTTACTGAATTGAGAAGCAGTCGTGAAAGTTTGGGCATCGGAAATGCCAAAGCCGATCAGTCGGGGATTTTTAAGGCTCATGCCTTTGACCCGCTCGAAATAGGCAATCTGCTCTTCAGAAATATCTGCCTTGGCTCCTGTAATCGAATGAGAAGACACCATGTAGATAAATCCGTCAGTATTCTCATCGATTTCACGAATGCGTTTTTCGGAAGTCTGAGGAGAAATCAAAAACGTATTTACCAATCCATAGGAGTCAAACAGGCTTTTGTATTCATCCAAGTACTGCTGCATGGGCAAGTCAGGAACTATCAAACCATCCACACCGACTTCCTTGCACTTTTTGCAAAACTCTTCCATCCCAAACTGGATGATCGGATTCAGGTAACCCATCAAGACCACAGGCAAATGGACTTTGGCACGAAAGCCTTTGAGTTGATCAAAGAGCTTCTTCATGCTCATGCCATTTTCCAGAGCGATCATATTGCTGTCTTGGATAGTGGGACCGTCGGCTATTGGATCGGAATAGGGAATCCCGATTTCGATAATGTCTGCTCCTCCCGCCTCGATGGCTTCCATCACAGGGATGGTATCCTCCAGTTTAGGAAATCCTGCTGTAAAATAGATCGAGAGCACCCGATCTTGTTTGGTATTGAATAAGTAGTGAATTCTATTCATCAGTGTAATTGCTATTTTTTGCGTAGGTATGGAAAAGTACGATTTACGAATTACGATTTACGAGGTGGTGAGTAGAGTTGAGCTATTAACCAAATTCAACCCTCTATTGGATTTAAGGATTGAGATCCATATCCATGTCGTAAATCTGAAATCCGAAATCAATATCCTCCCCACTTGATATACGTTTCCAGATCCTTGTCTCCTCTACCGGAAAGATTGATCACGATCACATCGTCTTTACGATATTCGATCATATTTAAGGCATGGATGGCGTGGGCAGTCTCAATAGCCGGGATGATTCCCTCTGTGCGACTGAGTAGAATTCCTGCTTTCATGGCATCTTCATCCTCCACCGCCACAAACTCCGCTCTTCCAATGTCAAACAGGTGCGCATGAACCGGTCCGATTCCCGGATAGTCCAAACCTGCAGAAATGGAATGTGGCTCCACCACTTGTCCGTCTTCGGTCTGCATCAAGATGGTCTTCGAACCATGCAAAATCCCAGGAGTACCGAGCGCGGTTGTTGCCGCTGATTTCCCGGAATACACGCCCAGTCCAGCAGCTTCGGCTGCGATCAGGCGAACTTCAGGGGTATTGTAGTAATGGTAAAAGGCACCTGCGGCATTCGAACCACCACCCACGCAAGCGATGACGGCATCAGGATTTTCACGTCCTTCTTTTTGCTTCAGTTGCCACTTGATTTCCTCAGAAATGACCGACTGGAATCGGGCTACCATCTCAGGATATGGATGTGGGCCTACGACCGAACCGATTATGTAGTGAGTTCCTACAGGATCATTGATCCAAGCACGCATGGCTTCGTTGGTGGCGTCTTTGAGGGTTTTGGACCCAGAGGTTGCCGGAACCACTTTGGCTCCGAGGATTCGCATCCGCTCCACATTGGGACGCTGACGCTGAATATCCAACTCGCCCATGTACACCGTGCAGTCCATCCCCATCAAGGCGCAGACGGTAGCTGTCGCAACTCCGTGTTGGCCGGCACCCGTTTCGGCGATGATTCGCTTTTTGCCCAGTCTTTTGGCTAAAAGGATTTGCCCTACTGTATTATTGACTTTATGCGCGCCGGTGTGGCAGAGGTCTTCCCGCTTGAGGTAGATTTTAGCGCCGTATTTTTCCGAAAGACGATTGGCGAAATAGAGCGGTGTCGGACGACCCACAAAGTCCCTCAACAAGGTCTGAAACTCCTGCTGAAACTCCGGAGAGGCTACAATTGCCTCGTAGTTATCCCTCAACTCCTCAATATTCGGATGAAGCATTTCAGGGATATATGCCCCTCCAAACTTCCCGTAAAAGCCTTTTTCATCTACACGTATCATCGGTTGCTAGTTATAAGGTTATTAGTTATCAGTGCCTGCATGAGTCAGACGACTTTTAAAATTCTTCAGTTTTTCAATGTTTTTTAATCCCGGGGCATCCTCAAATTTGGAATTGAGATCCACGCCTTGGAGCTGGGGGATTTGCTGTCGCAAAGCCAAGACTTCCTCAGCACTCTCTTCATCCAACCCGCCACTTAATAGAAAGCCTTTGTCGAAGGGATAAGTTTCCAAAACTTTCCAGTCAAAGCGCTTTCCCGAACCTCCATGGGCCGCTGTAGCGGTATCGAAAAGAAACTTGCTCACAAATGGCAGGTAGCCTTCCAGACTTTTCCAATCGATTTCGTCTCCTACTGAAACTACTTTCCAGAGTTCAACATCAGTTTTTTGCGATAGCTTTTTAACAAACTCCATTGATTCATTTCCATGTAACTGGATCGCAGACAGGTCAAATTGGTCTACTTTTCTTAGGATTTCAGCTTCACTTTCGTTGACAAAAACCCCGACTTTTTTCACTGGTTGTCCCTTCAATTCAGCAGCTTGTTCATCTGACACATAGCGGGGCGATTTGGGATAAAAGATCAATCCCATCCAATCTGGCTTCACATCCGAGATCATACTTCGGATGTTTTCCGGCTCCCGCATGCCACAGACTTTGAGTTCCATTAGGCTTCTGACAGTTCGCTTTCAGCTAACTTTTTAAATTCCTTAATAAAATTGTATGCTGCCTGCTCTGGTCGGCTGGATTTCATGAAGTTTTCCCCGATCAGGAATCCGTCAAAACCCGCTTTTTTCAACTGAATCAAGGTAGCTGGATCAGAAATCCCGCTTTCGGAAATCTTCACAAAATTGGACGGAATCCGATCAACCAATTGCATAGAAGTATCGATGGACACCTCAAATGTTTTTAGGTTACGGTTATTCACGCCCACCAAATCCAATCCATCACAAAGGCTTCGATCCAATTCTTCTCCGTCATGCACTTCCATCAGCACTTCGAGGCCCAAGCTCTTGGCGAAATAGGCCATTGACTTGAGTTTTTCCGGTTCCAAAGCTGCTGCAATCAGCAATATGCAATCCGCACCGATGGATTTGGCTTCTAAGATTTGGTATTCATCCACCACAAAGTCCTTTCGGAGAATGGGGCAGAAATTGAATTTTCGGGCGATTTTGAGGTCCTCGTTGGTGCCTCCGAAATATTCCTTGTCGGTCAATATCGACAAAGCAGAAGCTCCTGCCTGCATATAGCCGATGCTCACCTGCTCGACAGAGGCGGAAGCATTGATCCAGCCTTTGGAAGGAGACTTTCGCTTGAATTCAGCGATGATTCCTGACTTTTCTGGATGGGTGACGTACTTTTTCATGGACACGGTAGGACCTGAGAAAAAGGCGCTTTTTTCCAGCAACTTGACTGGAGTCAAGCTTTTTTTCTCCTCAACTTCCTTATACTTGTCTGAAATGATTTTTTCTAAAATATTCATAATCAATAATTAGGCAAATGAAACGGTGGTTTGGGGATTGACGAGACCATTAAACACTTTCAGGGCCTTACCACTAAGCAAAACCTCTTCGGCTTCGAGAACGGCATCCGAAAAATTCAATCCTTCGCGTGCTGTCACCAAAGCAGCACCAGCATTGGCAATGACAACTTGGTTCTGGGCTTTTTCGCCTTTTCCACGAAGGACATTTTCAAAGATTTTAGCCGATTCCTCAACCGTATCACCACCTTTGATGCTTTCGGCTGCAAGCTTGGAAAGGCCGATGTTTTCAGGATTGTAAAGCTTTTCCCCCGAGTTGGAAATCATTTTAAAAGGACCTGTAAGCGAAATCTCATCGTAGCCATCCAAGGCATGAAGAATGGAGAATTTCCCTTCGGTCTCTTGGTACAGATAGCCATATAAGCGTGCTAGCTCAAGGCTGAAAACCCCGACCAATTGCTTTTTTGGAAAGCTTGGGTTAACCATCGGGCCGAGCATGTTAAAGAAGGTTTTCACGCCAAGCTCTTTTCGGATCGGAGCTACATTTTTCATAGCAGGGTGAAAAAGAGGGGCATGAAGAAAGCAAAGTCCGACTTCATCCAAGGAACGTCGGATTTCTCCGATGTCATTGGTAAACTGATACCCGAAATACTGAAGCAAGTTGGATGAACCGCAGATAGAAGATACGCCTGTATTGCCATGTTTGGCTACATTCTGTCCAGCGCCGGCTACGATAAAAGAGGAAAGAGTAGATATATTAAATGTGTCTTTTCCATCTCCTCCGGTGCCACAGAGGTCCATGGCGTCGTATTCGGCGATTTCCACGGGAATACACAGCTCAAGCATGGCCTCACGGAAACCCCGTAATTCCTCCACTGTAATGCTTCGCATCAGGTAAACCGTCATAAAGGCCGCAATCTGGCTGGTATTGTATCCTCCTGTAGCGATATTCTTGAGCACTTCACGGGCCTGTTCTTGCGACAAGGTCTGATGTGCGATCAATTGGTTTAAAATCTCTTTCATGTTAAGGTTAGTGGTGGGGGGTGAACTTCAAATTTAAGCTTCTAACCAGTTTTGTATGATTTTGACTCCATTTTCGGTCAAAATACTTTCCGGATGAAACTGGACACCCCGGACATCGAACTGCTTGTGGCAGACCGCCATAATCTGATGATCAGGCGTCCTTCCTATGACTTCCAAGTCTGGAGAAAGCGTCGATTCATCGATCACCCAAGAGTGGTAACGACCGATTTTGAAGGTTTGGGGAACACCATTGAACAACAAATCATCCTGCACCGTCACCTCAGAGGCTACTCCGTGAAGCACTTCCGATAGATTGATAAGGCTACCGCCAAAAGCTTCCCCGATCGCCTGATGTCCCAGGCAAACACCAAGAATCGACTTGGTGGTGGCATATTTCTTCAACAACTCTGGCATAATCCCAGCTTCGGAAGGAACACCCGGACCGGGAGAAAGGAGAATCTTATCGTAGTTGGCGACTTCTTCCAAGGTGATTTTATCATTTCGGAAGACATCCATCTTAGCCCCATATCCCAATTGCCGGACGATATAGACCAGATTGTAGGTGAATGAGTCGTAATTATCGAGAACTAGTATTTTCATGTTTTGGATTGAAAGATTGGAAAATTAAACTGTTGGAAGATTCCGCTCACCTTTGCTTTATTGGTTCTTTTCGAACACACTTTATTAATTGATGGACCTTTTTCTCAACTGGAAAAAGAAACAAGTCTTTTTTACTTAGCATTTCAGATGACACTTGATCACTCGTTGGTATTGAATTTTGATGTGATGTACTGTTAAAACTTTCCTGATTGGCGAGGTGGTCATTTTTTGCATTTCAACAACTTGATCGACAATCCAAAAGACTTACTGCCTTACCTCCCTTTTTCCGAGATGATCGAATCCCCGTTGTCGCTCGTAGGCAATCATGGCCTTCGGACGGAAGTTTATGATAAAAGCCCGCCGGTGGCTATCCGATGAATTTCCTCGGGAATAGTGGATTGTACGACCTTGGTGAAAGGTGCAACCGCCAGGCTGCAACTCGATAGCAACAGCTTCATTTTCATTGGATTCACATTGTAAAGCACCGCCTTTCCCTGTCTGAGTATGTGGACGGAGAGGCTGATGATTGGAGCCCGGTACAAACCACATACAACCGTTTTCCCGCTTCGAAACATCGAGGGCAATCCAGCAGGACGCGGCCCTTTTGTCAGGCATATCAATCCAATAGGCTTCGTCCTGATGCCATGGCGTGGGGGTGTTCGTCTGCGGAGCTTTGTCAATCAGCATATCAAAGTCCATCTCCATGTCCTCACCAAGGAGCTGCTTGACCAGAGCTGTAGCCTTTTGATGCAGCGATGATTCGGCCAACTCAGGCAGCAACACCGATGGACGCATAATTTGGGTAATCAGTTCCTTTCCGACACCCAAGCCACTCAGGTCAGAGCGGTGGCCTTCAGTGTTGATTTTTTCAGTCAAAAAATCATCATACACCTGTCTGTACTCTTCCACTTCAGCAAGTGTCAGAAGCTGCTCAACAGCGAGATAGCCGTTTGTTTCGAAGAATCTGAGTTGTTGTTCGCTGAGCATAGTTTTAAAATTTTCCGATTAAATGGTCTCTGCCGCTCTCAGCGCCACTCTCAAAGCCTCCAACTTATTTGCTACTTCTTGTAATTCCGAAGGAATCGAACTTTTCGCTACCACTCCTGCCCCTGCTTGGAATCTTAGGTGATTATTTTCGGAGACAAACGAACGGATCAAAATGGCATGATTGAAGTCTCCATTGAAACCCAAGTAGCCGATCGCACCTCCATAGAATTGGCGACTTACATTCTCAAGTCCATCGATGAGTTCCATCGCCCTGTACTTTGGAGCACCGGAAAGTGTACCCGCCGGAAAAGTATCCGCCACAAGCTGAAGCGGATTAGCGCCTGGAGCGAGCTGACCGGTAACTTTGGAAACCAAGTGAATCACGTGTGAGTAATATTGAATCTCTTTAAAAACCTCCACCTCCACGACATCTGATGATCGGGAAAGGTCATTTCTGGCCAAATCCACCAGCATCACATGCTCGGAATTTTCCTTGGGATCATCAAAAAGCTTCTTAGCCAATTCGGCATCCTCGATGTCATTGCCTGTTCTTCGGAACGTGCCGGCAATCGGGAAAATGGTTGCTTTACGATTTTTGACCACAATCTGAGCTTCCGGTGAACTTCCAAAAACTTTGAAAGAACCGTAGTCAAAATAGAACAGATAGGGTGAAGGATTAACCGAACGAAGTGCTCGATAGACGTTGAATTCATCGCCTTTAAACTCGGTGGAAAAGCGTCTGGAAAGCACAATTTGAAATACATCTCCCCGGAAGCAATGCTCACGACCTTGATTGAGAATTTTCAAAAACTCTTCATCCGTGTAGTTGGAAACTTCCTCTCCCACGGTTTTGAAGGAGTAGGCGGGGATGTTTTTATTATTGAGCAACGTTTCAATCTCAGCAATGTATTCGGGATTGTTTGCACCAGCCACACGGTGCTCAAAGAGGTGCAATTCGTTTTTGTAGTGATCCACCACGATGATGTTTTGATACATCGCATAGTGCATCATTGGGATCTCGTTGGGTGTGGTTTTGACCAGTTTAATATCCTCAAACCAGCCCACCGTATCGTACTGAATGTATCCAAACAGCCCGTTGGTGCTGAACTTAAACTTGTCCGGCGTAGGGTCAAACTTATTTCCAAAAGCCCGAAGACAGTCCATCAGTCGCTTGTGCGCGGTGACTTCGTAAACTAGCTCTTTGCCATCGGGAAGCTTCTCGGTGACCTGACCCGCATTGAAGTCAAAGGTTGCAAGAGGATTGAAGCATATATAGGAATAGCTGTTTTCCTGTCCGTGATAGTCGGAGGACTCGAGCAAAATCGGATTGGCAAATCGATCCCGGATCTGCAGGTAAATGCTCACCGGCGTGATGGTATCAGCCAGTCGCTTGCGGTAGGTAGTGAGAATCGGATACTTGACGTGGTTCATCAGGGATTATTTTTTGGCATAAAAAAAGGCTTACCGGGAAATCCAGTAAGCCTTCTGTGATATGTGCTGCGCAAAATTTAGGCAACGGCTTTCTGAGCTTTCCCTTGGAAAGTTGAAGAATGCCACCACCAGTACTTGTTTGCGATTGTTCTCATAATAGGTGAGCAAATTTAGAAAGGGATTGGAAAAGACAAAGCATCGGTTCGGTTTTTTCGCATTATTTTTGAAAAAATTTTAAAAGAAGCACCATGGCAAAAGCAATTTCACAATACTTCAAGCGGATTTTTGACGATTATCAGATTTTGGTCATGGTAAACCCTATGGATTTTACAGGGATCGAACTGATTGTCCATCCGGATGGCAAGATCGAAAAGACGGAGATTCAGGCCGATGAAGAGATTTTTGAGGATTTGGAGGCTGATGAATTCCAGCCTTGCAGTCCGTTAGAGTTTCAGCTGACGCTGGCGAAGGCTTAAAGGCTATTTTTATTTCAAAATTGAAAGATTTGAAGATTCCTCATTTGATTTCTAGACTTTACATTTTTTAAATCCTAAACCTTCTTCCCGACATCTTCCTCCAAAAATCAGTCAATCTCTTGACTTGATTCCAATCCTATTGTTTAATTTATAAACATTAAAATGTTTAAATAATTGACATTTTAATGTTGAGTCAACTTTTCCAAAGTTCAAAACTTTGGAAAAGTTCAACTGCTCCGACTGCCTCTTGGGATTTATCGCTAGGCAGGTAATTCAAAACCTTCGAGGTCTTCGAGACCTCAAAGGTTTTGCTCCTCGGGATTTGGAATCCCAAGGTCCTATCGTAGGATTTGTAATCCGACCAAACTATCTCACGACCACAGGGAGCGTATTTCGCGAAGCACATCTCACAAAGTGTATCTCAAATCCTCAAGGTTTCTAGTCAAGTCGTAAATCAAAAATCGTAAATCGTACATGTTCTTAAACTGCCATTCTCACTTCAGCTTCAAATACGGGACGATGTCTGTGGAAGCGCTGATCGCTGAGGCGAAAGGCAAAAAACTCGACTCCCTCGCCCTCACTGACATCAACTGCACGGCCGGTGTGTTCCCTTTTATCCGCGCTGCGCAAAAGGCCGGCATCCATCCCGTGATCGGCATCGACTTCCGCAACGGCGTGCAGCAGCAGTACATCGGTCTGGCGCGGAATCAGGAGGGTTTTTTCGAACTGAACAAACACCTCTCCGAGCACCTGACCCGCAAGCGGGAATTTAAATCGAGAGCACCCAAGTTTGAGCACAGCTTTGTGATCTATCCTTTTTCGGAGAAGACTTTTCCCCTGCGGGAAAATGAATACGTCGGTGTACATCCCGCTCAGCTCAACAAGCTGCTGACCTCGCCTTGGTTTCGCCGAAAGGAAAAACTTGTTCTCCTGCAACCAGCCACCTTTTCATCCAAGCTCGAATTCAACGCGCACCGACTCCTGCGCAGCATGGATCTAAACACCTTGCTAAGCAAGCTTCCGATATCGGAACAGGCAGACTCCTCCGACCAACTCTACTCCTATGCCGACCTGATTGCCCGCTGCGAAAGCCACAGCTACCTCCTGGTCAATGCCCAAAAGCTACTCGAGCAATGCCAGTTTTCCTTTTACTTCCAAGCGGTCAAAAACCGCAGGGACATCTTGGGCTCGGACTGGGAGGACTTTGATTTTCTCCGGCAGGAGACATTCAAGGGAGCCATCCGTCGCTATCCAGACCTTCAGCCGGAAGTGAGCGCCCGGATCGACAAGGAGCTCGATCTCATCCAGCAAAAGGGCTTTGTTTCCTACTTTCTGATCAACTATGACATCGTGACTTTTGCGCAGCACCGCAACTTCTACCACGTCGGTCGGGGCTCCGGCGCCAACAGCATCGTGGCCTACTGCCTGGGCATCACGGACGTGGACCCGATCGAGCTGGACTTGTACTTCGAGCGCTTCATCAATCTGTATCGGGAAAATCCCCCCGACTTTGACATCGACTTCAGCTGGACGGATCGGGATGAAGTGACGGACTACATCTTCCGCAAATACAACGGAAAGCAAGAAGAGCATGTGGCCCTGCTGGGATCTTACAGTACTTTTCAGTACAACTCGATGCTGCGAGAATTGGGTAAGGTCTTTGGCCTGCCTAAGACCGACATCGAGTCGCTGATTCATCATGCCGATAAGGAAGACTATGAACCCGATCAGTTTGGCAAGTTGATTATCAAATACTCGAAGGTGCTGCACGACATGCCTTCGCATCTGACGATTCACGCCTGCGGGATATTGATCTCACATAAGCCGATCCACTACTACACGGCGACGGATATGCCTCCGAAGGGGTTTCCGCTCGCGCATATCGACATGTACACAGCGGAAGATATCGGACTGCACAAGTTTGACATCCTGAGTCAGCGGGGGCTTGGCCACATCAAATCCAGTCTGGAGATCATCTACCAAAACCAAGGTGTCCAAGTGGATATTCGGGAAGTGGAAAAGTTCAAAAAGGATCCCAAAATCAAAGAACACCTCCGAACCGGACACACCATTGGTGCCTTTTACGTGGAGTCGCCCGCCATGCGCATGCTGCTTGCCAAAATGAAGGCAGACACCTACTTGGAACTCGTCGCCGCTAGCTCTATCATCCGCCCGGGGGTGGCCCGATCGGGAATGATGCGGGAATATATTCTCCGTCACATCGACCATGAGCGACGCAAAACCGCCCATCCCGTGATGGCTGACATCATGCCTGAGACCTACGGCATCATGGTTTATCAGGAGGATGTGATTAAGGTAGCGCACTACTTTGCCGGACTGAGTTTGGGCGAAGCGGACGTACTGCGCAGAGGAATGAGCGGAAAATCCCGCTCTAAGGATGAATTCCAGCGAGTGAAGGAGCAGTTTTTCGAAAACTGCAAGAAGCTGGGCCGGGAGGAAAAAGTCGCTGCCGAAGTCTGGCATCAGATTGAGAGCTTTGCGGGGTATTCCTTCGCCAAAGGACACTCGGCATCCTTTGCGGTGGAGAGCTATCAGAGTCTGTACCTCAAGGCCTACTTCCCGCTGGAGTTTATGGTCGGCGTGATCAACAACTTCGGGGGATTTTACCACACCGAATTCTATGTACACGAGCTCCGGATGAACGGAGCCGACATCCAGGCTCCGCATCTGAACGAAAGTGAATATCTCACTCGAATCATTGGAAAAACTGTTTTCTTAGGCTTTATCCACATGAAATATTTGGAAAAAGCCACCGTGGAAAAGCTCCTCTCCGAGCGGCGAATGAATGGGCCATTTCTGGGGTTAGCAGACTTTGTAGCCAGGGTGGAGATCGGACTGGAGCAGCTGCTGATCCTGATCCGGATGACTTGTTTCCGATTTACGGGCAAGACCAAGCAGGAACTGCTATGGGAGGCGCATTTTCTCCAAAACAAGCGAAAGGCCGTGGCAAGCACGAATGAGCTTTTTCGCTCAGCCACGACAGAGATCATCTTTGGCAAAAAGCCTCCACAAGTCCCCGAACTGGACGAAACCGACATTCGACAGGACATCCTCGATCAGATCGATATTTTGGAGTTTCCGCTTGACTCGCCTTTTCACCTAGTCAAAGACCAAAGCATCCGAGGTATCAAGGCCAAGGAAATGACTCAGTACCTAGGGAAGCAAGTGATGATCTTAGGCTATCTGGTCACTGTGAAATACACCCGTACAGTGAAAGGCGATGTAATGAACTTCGGGACCTTTCTGGATCGGGACGGAGACTGGATCGACACGGTACACTTCCCGCCTGTGGTAAAAAAATACCCCTTCAAAGGTCGGGCAATCTACCGGATCGAGGGGAAAGTGACGGAGGAATTTGGCTTCTACTCGATCGAAGTGGACAAGCTGGAGCGGATGGCGTATTGGAATGCTGCGGATTAGGTTTTTAGCCGCAAAGGCAGGAAGACGCTAGGGGGAGTTATTGAAAAATAGTTAATGAGTTATTGGTTGATTAAGGCACAGCACAGAATAAAACCAAGTCTTAACTATTGGAAATGACTTTCTCTTACTGCCTGTGCATCACCATACAAACTCCTTAACTAGTCAGGACTGTAAAAATAAAATATCTATTAACGAAACTTTCAAACGCCGATCCACTTGATTTTGAGACAAAAAACTCGTGAAGGAAGAATCAATTTCGGACAAATTACATTATATTTAAGGACAAATTACCGAAAAACACCATGGCTAAGAAGATCTTTAAAGTCAGTGAAGCCGCTGCCGCGGTCTATGAAAAAGCCACGATGACGGTAGAGGACATTCTCCTACTAGATGCAGAAGGACTCTATGAGCCACTAGCCCGAGTAGACACCTTCCGCAATGGTCTTGACAAAAACGCATTCGAAAGCCTCAAGGCGCTCTCCGGCCTTGACTATGAGACCTTGGCAGATGCTTTGGGAGTCTCTGCCAAGACACTTCAGCGCAAGGAAGTGTTTGACACCGGGCAATCTGAGAAGCTATACCAATTAGCTGATCTTTATGCCATGGGGATCAATTATTTTGGAAGGGAAGGATTCAGACGATGGATGGAAAGGCCGCTTTTTACCCTCGGTAATCGTATTCCGCTCGATTTGATTGATGTATCGACGGGTATTGACTTGCTCAAGGCAGAGATCATGCGACTACAGCACGGGATCGCCATTTAAGTACAATGAAGGTCTATCGACTTGCGCTGACTCAGTATTGCGACTTAAGCGGCGAAGGTGCCAAAATTTACGGAGGCAGATGGAATCTCCCTGGCTATCCTGCCATCTATGCGGGGGCAAGCATTTCTGCTTCACTTTTGGAAAGGCTCACCATTGACTCGGAGTTGCTTTCATCTGAGCGTCATATACGCTACTCAGTAATGGAATTCAGCATTCCTGAATCTTTAATTTTCTTTCCCACAAAAGAAGATTTACCGCTGGATTGGAATCAGATTCCGGCTGTTCGCAGTTCGATGGAGTTTGGCACAAACCTGCTGAAATCAGGAATCCTTTGCTTCGGTGTCCCCTCAGTGGTAGATCCGAGTTCGCTTAATTTTGTCATCAATCCTCTATCGGAAAAATTTCACACCTTGGAATATGGAATTTACAGGCTCGAACTGGACAAGCGGATTCTAAGATCCACCTAGACTTTTGAAGTCAAAAAGAACAACAGTCGAATTTGGAAACTTTTTAGATTGGATTAATTTTCAAGAAAAATCCACCACCATGAAAATAATCCAGACCGCCCTCATTCTTATTTTCACTCTATTAGTAGTACCGATATTTACCTATTTTTTCGGTATTCCTCTGGGAGAAAAAGAATGGGAAACGCTCGGTGTCCTCATGAAAATCTGCGGCTTTTCGATCGCCTATTGCTTCCTCGTAGGGGAGCTAACAAACAACAACAGTCAGGTGGACAAGTATTGGAGCATCCTGCCCATCATCTACGCTTGGGTGATGGCCTACTATGGAGATTTCAGTCCAAGGATGATCCTAATGGCCATTTTGGTAACGGCTTGGGGATCGAGACTCACCTACAACTTTGCCCGAAAAGGTGCCTATCGTCTGAAATTCTGGGAAGGTGAGGAAGACTACCGCTGGGAGATTTTGAGGAAAAAACCGGAGTTTCAGCCCCGATGGAAGTGGACTTTGTTCAACCTGTTTTTTATCTCAGGTTATCAAAATGTACTGATTCTTCTTTTCACTCTTCCAATGCTCGTGACAATGCAGTTTGACGGGATTCCATTGGGAGTTTGGGATTTGGTAGTCTCCGCAGGGGCGTTGTTCTTTTTGTTAATAGAAACTATCGCTGATGAGCAACATTGGAAGTTTCAAAGTGAAAAATGGAGACTCATCCGAGAAGGAAAACTCCTGCATGGAGATTTTGCCAAAGGCTTTTTGGATAAAGGGCTGTGGGCTATATCCCGACACCCGAACTACCTTGGTGAGCAAGGGATTTGGGTTTGTTTTTACTTTTTCTCAGTCGTGGTGTCCGGACAGTGGCTCAATTGGTCGATAGTTGGGGCCATGCTCTTGCTTATTCTCTTTCAGGGTAGCTCAAACTTCAGCGAAGAAATCAGCGCCTCCAAATATCCAGAATATAAGGACTATCAATCTAGAGTTCCCCGGTTTATCCCCGGAACCAAAGGCGAACCGCAGCGAAACCCTGCACCGACTGCTTAAATCAAGGTCTAATCGAAGTCAAAATCAACTTTTTAAATTCCACCTCGGCACCCTCTGCCTGAAGGGCAATTTGTCCTCGTTGGGCGGTTGCGCCGTAGCCGTCATTAACCAAAATACCATTCACCCAAACCGTCACCTGGTTTCCCTCACATTTGATTTTCATCCGATTCCATTCGCCTAATGGTTTTTCTGAGTCATCTGTGAGATTGAGAATTCTTCGTTCTTTCCCCTCAGAAACTCCCCAATTTTCCTTTGGCCCACGTCTTTTCTCCATATCATTGACCTGAATATCTTCTTGAATACACCAAAAATCCCCAGCATTGCTGTGCATCATCTGCACTTCGATGGATTTGGGAAACATATCATACAATGCCCTTGGGGTGGATGCATGTACCAATACCCCACAGTTTCCGGGCTTCCCTGCAAATCGATATTCAAATTCCAGAATATAGTTATCATAACTTTTCTCCGAAATTAAATGACCTCCGGGTGTGCCTAAACTTACCAAAAGTCCGTCCCGAACGATGAAGGGTTTTCTCAAACTGCTGTCTTTTTGCAGATCAGGCACATCCATGTACCAACCGGAAAGGCTTTTACCATCAAACAAAGAAACCTGACTATAGGTCCAACCGAACGATAGAAGAAGGATAAATATTAAAGCGATGGATTTTTTCATAGAAATGCGATTTCCTGAAAGTATCCAAAAAGCTGTGGAATGACAAGCTCTCAAATCAATGGTGAAGAATTGTCTTTTTGATCAGAGAGAAGGAAAAGATAAAAAAAATCAGTCTTTAAAAGCTCTTGGTTTAAGGAGTCGACTCCTTTCCCTTTGGGATTGAAATGAAAAAAGAACGTGTCTAAAAAATCACCCTTATCATTAAAATTTTGTGCAACCGTAATGTTGACATGAATATAGGCTACAAAAAGAATGGGGCTCCAATTTTGAAATTTGGAGCCCCGCATTTGTTTAGGGTTTTCTGAGTATTTGGAAGTCCTCACCCTTGAGTATTTGCAGATTTTACTAAAAACAAAATGAAACAGTCGTTCTTAGTAATATCTGCAAAAAACAACTTAGAAGGAATAAGTACCATCAGCCTTTCGACAGGACTCTAAGACCTTTTGCTGAAAGAGTTTGTCGTTTTTTAAGATGTCATAAAACTCTTTGATGAAGTTATTTACCCATTTGGCATCAGCCTCAGAGAAGTATTGTTTGTTCAGATCTATCGTTTGAAAAATCTTTGACTCCTTGGCCAAAAATTCTTTTCTAATCGTCTGTACAAGAGCTGGATCTCTGCAAAATCCACGAAACATCCGATCTGTTATCTTTTCAATCCCAACCGCTGAATTAACTTGACCATAAGGTGGATTTACCAACCCGGTCATATCAAAATCATAGGCCAAAGGGATAATTGTTTTTTCACCTACCAACATTACTTTTTGATTATGCTGATACAATCCCGACCAATCCGTATTGCCAATCATCATCTGAAACAAGTCATGCCGAACCGTAGCGGAGTCCTCCATGATGTTTGGCGGTATTTTCTTGCTCAAGATCTCACCGTCAAATCGCTTGGCCACCTCGTCATCGTCTTCAATAAGAATCCCCAACAGGACAACTGGTTCTGCCTTTTTATCATCTAGATTGGTAAATTCCACTCTGACTAATCGAGTATCAAATGTATAATGGGTAACCTGTTCAAAAAGCTGATAGGCAAGGTATTCTTTACCCAAAAAGCTATCGGCAAATTTTGTTTTACTGCAAGGCAAGACCAGCTTTAAACTTCTATTTCCTTGAAAAATGGTTCCCTTTGCTTCATCTTTTTTCAATTTGATCCGCATGGGTGGATAATAGCAGTTGGCCAGCCTGAAATTCCCTCTGGTCCGGATTTCAAAAGGAAAGGTCTCCCAACTTCCGGAGGAAGTTTGCACGGAAATCTCCGAATCCATGTAAGTGGAGTCATTGGTTTTGGATTTGATTTCCTTGATCGAAAAACTCATCTTCATGGAAATCGGAACTTCAGAATCAAAAAGTTTTTCGATTTCCTGAGATACCCCATCGGACCAGAAAGCGAATAGAAATAGGACTGAAAGTAAAATTGACTTTCTCATAAGGCTTGCTGTTTAAAATTTTAATTTGATAAAAAACGCTATTCAGAAAAGGAGTTGAAAGCCACCTTACCCAAAAACAGGCTTCAAATACGGCTCACTCTCGTTGATAATTTAATCTTAAAATCGAGGAAATAGAAGCTTCCCAAAATAAATCGGTCTGTCAGGCTTTTGGCCTTGCTTCCCAAATCCTCATAAAAAGCATGTGCGCCATGCGTCGGGCATGTTCTTTGGCATAGTCCGCCACTTCTCCTACAAAATACTGATCTAAAGTAGCAAACCATAATTCCAACCAACTGCCAAAGTGCACCTGATCAATCGAATAATCTACTTTTTCATCCACCTCGCGATGGACCTTTGTGGGATTAAACTTGCCTGCCCCCGGTCCAGTCTGAATTAAAATCATTTCCCAAAAATCAGACAAGTGAACCAAATGAACCTCCCAATCCTGAACTACTTCATTGAAAACAGGTCCCAACAATTCATGGACTCTTACTTGTTCGTAAAAGCTTCTAACCAAGAGATCAACCTCTTTTCGGGATTGGATCGGGATTCGTTTCATTTCAAAACTGGGGCTAAAACCTCTTTTTTTCCATCAATTCCTTCAGGAATAGGAAGACCCAAAAGCTGACAAAGCAACGGGTAAATGTGGATATTCTGAAAGGCTTCGATCTGAAATCCCGATTTAATCTGAGGGCCTTTGGCATAAAAAATTCCCCACATCTCTTGATTTCTTGGACTGAACCCATGCTCTCCAAACACATTGGTTTTGAACCTTGCCGAGTTGTTTTGATACCTGACCATGCCCCGCTCATCGGCCAGGTAATAGCCTAATCTGGGAAGAATAACCAAATCTCCTACCCTTTGAGGGAATTTACTGATGTCTGTATAGTTTTCATTGGTTTGCAGATCGTCGATGGTAATATCCTCGCTTCGCTCCTTCAGCTGCTTGATGACTTTCTCTTTTTCAGATGGATTTTTCAGATGAAGGTGTGCCAAAGCACCATTGTTGACCACCCTTGCTTCAATCCCTTGCGTCAACTGATCCAGATTGATCAGTTGTTCTTTTTTCACATCGGCCATCCCATGATCAGAAACCAAAATGAGATGAATTTCCTCCTCAAAGCTTTTTAGCCCTTCAAACAAGGCTCCAAGTTCGCGATCGAGACGAGTCAGGGTCTTTTTCAATTCCGCATCGTTGGAGGGACCAAATCGATGACCGGTATCGTCCATATCAGAAAAATATAGAGTGATCATTTGAGGACGATCTTCCGCCGGCAATTGAAGCCATTCAAAGACTTTGGCAATACGCGTTAGATTGGGAACACTCCCGTCGTAATCAAAGAAATAGGTTGGCCGGACTCCCTGCACGGGAGCTTCCGAACCCACAAAAAAGTAACTGGCTGATTTGATCCCATTTTGCTCTGCCCACACCCAAATCGGTGTGCCGCCATACCAATAGCCATCTTGTACCACCTCGCGATTTCCCATCGTGTAGACTTGATTTTTGAAGGGTTCGTAGAAGGCATTGTCCACCAAACCATGGTGCTCCGGGAGCATTCCAGTAGCGATGGTGTAGTGATTGGGGAAAGTTTTGGATGGGAAAGAAGGAATCAAACCCTTGGCAGCAGTGCCCTCAGCAATAAATCGGCTGAGATTCTCAGGCTGAAAGCGCTCTACGTAATCGTACCGAAAGCCATCCAAGGAAATCAAAATGACGACGGGCTTCTTTTCTTGAGAAAAGGCAATCGAAGCCTGAAAAAACCAAAGTAAGAGTAAAATCCTTCGCATTTTTTATTTCAAAATTACCCATCAAACCTTGGTATGCAATCCTTTTTTTGGAGATTCAAGGCATGTTTGTTTCGCTATGAAAAATCTCCCAATCCTGATTCTCTTGCTTTTTGGTTCCTGTGTTCAAGCAGAAAAACCTCCTCGCCCCAAGGTGATCCTAACGGATGAGCAGCTGCTTGATACGGTCCAATACTACACGTTCCAATATTTCTGGAAAGGTGCCGAACCCAACTCGGGTATGGCACCTGAGCGAATTCACATCGATGGAGTCTATCCGGACAATGATGCACACATCATCACCACAGGAGGCACTGGAATGGGCTTGATCGGAATTCTGGGAGCCATCGAACGCGGCTGGATCAGTCGGCAAGAGGCTGTAGGACGATTTGACAAAATGCTCACCTTCCTAGAAAAAGCCGATCGCTGGAATGGCATCTGGCCACATTGGCTGGATGGGAGAACAGGCCGAGTCAAACCCTTTTCTCCAAAAGACGACGGGGCAGATTTGGTCGAATCAGCTTTCCTAATGCAGGGATTACTCGTGGTTAGGGAATATTTCAAAAGCGGAAATGAGGGCGAAAAATCCATTGCTGCAAGAATTGACAAACTCTGGAAGGAAATGAACTGGACCTTCCATACCCAAGGCAAAGAGGTGCTGTATTGGCATTGGTCCCCAAGGTTTGGTTGGGAGATGAATTTTCCGCTCGAAGGATACAACGAATGCCTGATCGCCTATGTACTTGCAGCGGCTTCTCCAACCCATGCTATTTCCAGCCAAGCCTATCACAAAGGCTGGGCAAGATCAGGTGGAATCCGTGCGACAAATTCAGGAGGATATGGCTTCCCACTCCAGCTTCGACACAATGGTGCCGAGCAACTGGGAGGACCGCTTTTTTGGGCTCATTATTCTTACCTGAGCCTCAATCCCAAAGGCCTGAAAGATCAATATGCGGACTATTGGCAGGAGAATGTGAACCAAACTTTGATTAATCGGGCTTGGTGCATCGAAAATCCAAAAAAATTCAAAGGGTATGGGGAAAATCTATGGGGACTGACGGCATCGTATTCGATCAATTTCTATGACGCCCATCGTCCTGGAAATGACACCGGAGTCATCTCTCCCACGGCTGCAGTATCTTCGATTGTCTACACGCCCGAAGAATCCCTAAAAGTGATCCGAAACCTCTATGAAAACTATGGAGAAAAAGTCTTTGGTCCGTATGGATTTTACGACGCGATGAGTCCGGAACATAATTTCTTCCCACAGCGGTATTTAGCGATCGACCAAGGCCCGATGGTTTCCATGATCGAAAACTACCGAAGCGGCCTAGGCTGGAAGTTATTCATGCAAATTCCTGAAATTCAAAATGGACTGGATAGACTGGGTTTTAGCTATCAAAAGCCCAATTAATTCTGGAAATCCAGACGCATCAAAAAATCATTTTGGATCTCATCTCCAAATGGAAAAGGATGGCTTCCGAAGATCCGGAGGCCATTTTTTTCATAGAATCGAATGGCACGAGCATTATGCTCCCATACCCCCAGCCAGAGGTAGTCTTTCTGATGTTGCTTCGCAAAGTCGATGGCTGTATCGAGTAGCTTTTTCCCCAATCCAGTACCCAAATACTCTTCCAAGACATACAATCGAGCGATCTCCAAGCTTTTGGGATCGTGTACGTCTGTCTGCGCAGTCACCCGATTGACTTTGGTGTAAGCGATAATTTCCCCCTCGAACTCAGCCACAAAAAAGGTGGAAGCAGGATTGGCCAGTTCCTTTTCAAACTGGTTCAACGTAAAAGCTTCCGCAAGGTAAGCAGCTACATTTTCGGGTTTGTTCCCGGCGGTAAATGCCTGTAAAAAGGCCGTTCGGGCCATGTGGAGCAAGTCACCAAGGTCAGATTGCGTAGCTTTTCGGATGACAGGTTCGAGACTTGGATTTTCCATGTTAGAGTTTCTTGAGCGCGACATCGATCTGGGAGGTGGGGAATTCACCCAAAATAGCACGGTAATTCCCTTTGGAACTGATCACCACAAAGCTCCTGCAAGGATAGGGATATTTGAAGAAATTGGCTTTAAACACTTCTTCCGGGTCAGGAATCCAGGTCATGATGCCTTTGTATTTTTCCAGTCCATGGGGATGATGGTACACATATATTGGTTCGGAGGCATTATGCTTTTCAGCGTAGCGGAGAATGGCTTTGTGGTCATTTGCCAGATTTTTGGGATCATTTGCCAAGCCTGTGGAATTGCACTCGTCCTTACCGGGATAATAGATTACAATCAAGGGTTTGCCCGATGCAAAATCAGCCTCCCTACCCAATTTTTGGTAAAAAAGCTTGGCATCCGTCAAACCGACAGGCATCCGGTGCACCAGCTTCATGTCCCCCTCCTGATCTCCCGGCACCCCGAAAAAGGGCCCGTTTAGGATTTTGTCCTCGTACTCGGTCTTTACTATCCTCCTTCCCAGCTCATTGAAGTAGGTTTGGGAAAAAGCCTCACCCACCAAGCAAATCAGCAGAAAACCCAGAAAATACCCGCTTTTGATCATGTCGCAAATTGAATTGAAAATCCAAGAAAAAAATATACCTCAGTTTCTTATGTATATAAGATTTTGATATATTCGAATTCAAACTTAACACCATGTCAAGCAACGCGCTGATTAAAGGAAGCCTTCAGACCATCATCCTCAAGCTACTCGAGGAAAATGAAAAGATGTATGGCTACGAAATCACCCAAAAAGTGAAAGAACTCACCGCCGGCGAAATCAAAATCACCGAGGGCGCCCTCTACCCTGCCTTGCACAAGCTCGAAGCCGAAGGACTCTTGACCACCGAAATCCAGCAAGTAGACAATCGGGTCCGGAAATACTACAGCCTGACCAAAGACGGGCAGAAGGAAGTGAGCTCCAAGTTGGCCGAGCTCCAGTCATTTGTAGAAAGCATGCAGCGGATCATCAATCCGGGATTGAAGCCGGAATTGGGATTTTAATTTTTGAAAAATGAGGCAATTGAACCAATTAGAGCTAAAAGAAATCCAACGGTCAATTTTCCACAAGGAAATTTCCTCGGCAGAAGTCCTTGCGGAAATCTATGACCATTACGTGAGCCACTTGCAAGAATTTCCAGAGAGTGAGTTTGGATCTCAACTTTTAGAGTTGGAGCAAAAGTTTACTCAAGCATACTGCCATTCTATTCAGGCTAAATTCAACAAATCGGTCAGAGAAGACATTAGCAAAACGCAGTGGTGGGTGCTTAAAAGCTATTTCTGTACCTCTCGATGGATCTATGCCGTAGGGATTTTAGCTGTGATTTTTTATGTAGCTACTCAGACCAAGTCCCAGCAAGAAATCGGATTACTATTATTATCTCCTTTGATTTTATTGACTTTGATGTATTTAATTTTCAACTGGAGAGTGGCTAAAAAAATCCGCCCCATCAAAAGCACTTTTAAAGAAATGGGAATTCCAATAACATCAAGTGTCTCTAGACCCATTTCTGAGCGGCTTTATTTACCTGTGCTACTCGCCCAATTCCTGATTTATCTTCCAAGACTATTTTCTTTTGACTTGGATTTGGGTTCCCTGGTACCTGGAATTGCAGCAGTAATTACCTCCATATTAACCCTGTATATGCTTTCTCTCCTAGAAGTATGGAAAATCAAATCCAAAACTGCTTTGCTATGAGAACTCTTACACCTCAAGAAATCTCCCAAATCGATCAGCGGCTGGAAAGCCTTAAAATCCAGTATCTCGAAATCTTTCACGAGATCAGGGATTACTATTTTACCGAGTTGGAGAAAAAGCCTGTTGACGAGTTTGAAGCCACTTTCCAGCAGCTGAATGAGACCTTTGCTTGGTCAGTGGTGAAAGGGATGGAGAAGGAAGTTCGGAAAGCAACCAATCGACAGATCGGTCAGTTACAGCTGGATTCTCTGAAATTCTGGAACCTTGGTTGGAAAGAAAACTTGACCTATGCTTCATGGCTGGGGTTAATGGTTGTAGCCTTTTTGAATTTTGGAATAACAGGCTTACTGTTCACCACTTCGATTCTTGCATTTATGGTAATCATAGGAATTTGGCATAAGCTTGGTTTTAAAGACGCTTTAAATCTTTCGATCACAAGGCACAAGCCATTAAACACCTTAAAAGTTGGAGTTTTCTCAAGAATGGGAGTTGCTTTTGGAATGCTCCCTTGGATTCATTTTGGAACCAAGCTGAGTTCCGACGATGCTATTTTTGATAACTCTCAGTTCATTTTAGGAATCATTACACTCATAGCTTCACTATACCTTTTTTCATTGGTCAAAGTCGCTTTTCACCAAAAACTGAAACCGGCATGAACCTCTCCCCCGACCAAATCGCTACGCTCAAAAAACTTATTTCCGCCAAAGGCTATGAAGAGATAGACGTGCAGTATGAAATCCTCGATCATGTGGCCTGTCGGATCGAGGTGCTGATGACCGATAATCCCAAACTGACCTTGGAGGATGCCTTCCGAAAAACGCATTCCGAATTCGGAATTTTTGGATTTGCCGACTTGGCGGATTCCTATCGGGAAAGTATCCGCAAGAAGTTTTGGACTCGCTATTGGGCGAGTTTGCGATCCTTAGTCACTTCCTATCGGGTTATTTATCTTTTCCTCTTAGGTTGGGCTTTCCATTATGTCAGCCAAAACTTTACGCTATTTGGCGAGCGAGTGACTGCACCGGGTTGGGGAGTGATTGGGCTGATGATCTCAGTGGTTCTTTTCTTGATTTACTTTCATCGAGTTGGTAAAAACTATAAAAACTACGCGACATTCAAGCATGGCCTGAATTTCTTTGGAGGGTTCAACTTGATCATACAAATCTCCGTTCAGGGTATGCGCTTTTTGATGGGCTCAGAAATTCCCATGGAATTGAACTTTCAGGGAATCATGGCCTGGATTACCATCACCGCCTCGCTAATCTGCTGGGTTTCGATGTTTCTTTTACCAAAAATCATCCAAGAAGCCGCAGCCGATACCCAGCGATTGAAGTCGATTTACGAAGCATGAACTTTTGCTCTTCGCCCTCGTGAGTGTCTCCACTCACTGGAACTTATCCAACTTCAAGAACTTGGAACTTTTCTATTCCCCCAAAAAATCACCAAAGCAGCAGTCCCAAACATAATCAGGCTGTAAATCGCCGATGGGATCGTCATGACCGAATTGACGATCAACGTAGCCGCGATGGTAATCCCCAAGGTGCCATTTTGGATTCCTGACTCGACAGCTATGGTGAGGCTTTGACGGAAATTCAGCCCAGCCACCTTTGCAACTCCATATCCCAATCCAAGGGTTGCCAGGTTTAATGCGAGAGAAGCCGGACCCGCATCGATAAAAAACTGAACCAAGTTGGCTCTCTCTTTAACAAAAGCTGATACTACGATCAGTATAAAAAAGACAGTTGAAAATTGACGAAAGGGAATTTCCAACTTTTTGGCGAGGGCAGGGACTTTCTTAAGAACCAACATACCAATCGCCACCGGGATGATCGTGATGACCAAGACAGAGATGACCGTACCTAAGATTTCAAGCTGTTGCTCTTCACCACCCGGGATAAAATAGCCGATCGAAAAATTGACCACAAAAGGAATAGTGAGCACGGTAATCATGGAAGAAAAGGCGGTCAAGGTGATCGAAAGCGCCGTATCCCCTTTGGCTAAGTGTGTGATCAGATTGGATGTAGCACCTCCTGGACAAGCCGCCAAAATCATCAAGCCCACCGCCAACTCAGGAGAAAGCCCAAGGCCATTGGCGATAAAAAAGGCGACTACAGGCAGCAGTACAATCTGATTTAAAAGCCCAAGCAAAACAGCCTTGGGGTAAATCAAGATCCGCTTAAAGTCTGACAAAGTGAGGCTAAGCCCCATCCCGAACATGATCACTGCCAATGCCAGTGGCAGAAATAGCTCGGTAAGAATGCTGGATTCCATGGTATTTTGGGTTAGGGTGTTATTGGGTTATTGGTTAGTAGGGTATTGAGTTATTGGTAATTGAAATTTGGTCATTGGAAATTGATTTTTTACTTCTCGCTTGTCACTTGCCTCTACAGCAGTCCCGCCACCGCAAACCCAACATACGTTCCAAGCGCATTCCCAAGGCTCCCAACAAGCATACCGGGTAGAAGCAGATCGGGTCGATTCAAACTTTCGGCTGATGCAATGGCTGTGGTATTCCCTCCCACATTGGCTTGAGATGCCACTGCTATCACATCCCAATCCATCTTCAGCAGCGCCCCCACCCCGAAAATCACCAACCCGTGAATCAGAACCAGTAAACCCACAAACAGCATCAGCGTCCCCGCCAACTCTCCTGTCTGGGCCAATGCTCCAAAATCGCACAGCGTCCCGATCACTGCCAGAAAGATCAAGATCATAAAGAATCCGACCGTATGCTTGCCATAGAGCTGCTGCACAGAAGGAAACTGGGCGAGAATCAAGGCCAAAGTGGTGAGAAAGATGATTTCAGGCACCTGAGGAAACCAGCCCACCAAGACTTTGCTCACCGTAATTCCCAAGAAACCCAAAGCCAGTAGCGAAGCCATGGAAGAAATGGACACGTATTCGATACCCTGTGACTTTTCTCCAGTATGTGCAGAAGCAAGTTTTTTTCGAGGAAAAAACTTTTGGAGATACTTTGGCAGGATAAGCGTGGCAATGATCCAAGGAGTACCAATCAGATTATCCACCACCGTGGCAGCAGCATAGAGATTTCCGCTTTGGTTGACTTCATAATGCAGGGCAATCGCATTGAAATTGATCGAGCCGCCGATGTAAGTCCCAGTGAACATTCCCGCAATGGCAGGTGCCAACTCCCCAATCTGAACAGCCGGATTCACCAAAAACCAAGAAACCAATACCCCGATTACTGTAGCAAGAGAACCTAACAGAAACATCATCAAAAGCGGAAATCCTGCCTTTTTTATACTTTTCAAATCTACCTCCAGCATGGTGATGAAAATACCCAAGGGAGCGAGGTATAGAAAAACTCCATCATACACCGGACTGCCATCCATCGCACTTGGAATCACACCCAAATTCGAAAGCAAGGCGCAAATCAAAATCGCCCAAATGGGCATACCAACAGTTTTACCCCAAGAAAATCGGGATAACCAAGTGGCAAAAAAAACAGCAATACAGAGGGTTCCGGCAATAAAGAGTGGCTCTTGGGTGAAAGTCATGGTGGAAAATAGAAAAATTCAATCAAATCCATCCATGTTGCATAAATCCATAAAAAAAATGCGAAGAAAAATCACTTTAAATTCAACATCAATTACTTCACACTTCCAAGATCAAGCAAGTTCATCGAGGTTTTTGGCAAGTTGGTGACTGAGGTATTGACGGGAGTATTTTTCTAGATCTTTTGGATCAACCTTTTTCGCAGAAGAATCCATCAAGACCCTCAGCTGCCATCTGATAGTTGATGCATCAGTATGGGCGATCACTTCCCCGGCACCTGCATCTTTCAGGATTTTGGCAGAATCTCCTTCTGGATCACCCAAGGCCAACACGGGCACGCCAGTAGCCAAATATTCAAACAGTTTCCCGGGAATATTCCCCTGGGCATTTTTTGTATCTGTGAGAATCAGCACCAATGCATCGGCTTTGGCATAAAATCCAAAAACCTCGCCATGCGAAACATAGCCAGCAAAATGAATCCGCGCACTTAGCCAAGGGTCTCGCTTGACATATGCCTGAACCTGTTCGCTAACTTTGCCCACAAAAGTCCAATTTATCTCTTCAGCACCACCTTCAAACTCGGACTTCAATGCCTCCATCAGCGGGATAGGATTTCGAATTGCATCGATTATTCCTGAGTAGACTAAATGGAGTTTTCCAGCTTCTTTTTCCTTCGGAGAAAAGCCGGCAGGAATATCAGCAGGATCGTAGCCATTAGTCAGCAGGTTAATTTTTCGACGTGCGAGCTTTTCCAAATCACGTTGGAAAGTCGGAGAAATAGTGAGCACAGCATCGGCTTCTTTTAGTACGGTTTGCTCCAACTGCTGATGTTTTTTGCGGATAAAGGAAGTCATCGGAAGTGTGTCCAAAAACTCCCATTGCGACCAAGGATCCCGGAAATCAGCAATCCAAGGCAAACCAGTTTTTCGCTTCAATTCTCGCCCAATCAAATGCATGCTATGCGGTGGACCCGTAGTAATGACCGCCTGAAACTGCCCACTCTGCGCCAAATCTGTCAAAAATTTCACAGCGGGTTTTACCCAAAAAACTCGGGGATCAGGCACCAGCAGGTTGGCTCTTGCCCAGATAGCAGCTTTCTCCAAGAATCCCTTTTCCTTTTGCTCCAAAAGACGTCCGGGGTGAGTTTGGGTCTTTCCTTTCAATTTAGAAAAAAGTTGGTACGGCTCCCAAATCGGGAATCTGATCACCTCCAGCTGCTTGGGCACCTCTTTCTCCAGACTTTCATCCCTGAGGTCAAAGTCCGGATTTTCGGGGGTAAATATCACCGGTTCCCAACCTGCGTCGGGCAAATACTTGGCAAACTTCAACCAACGCTGCACTCCGGAGCCACCGCTTGGAGGCCAGTAGTAAGTAATGATAAGTACGCGTCGGGTCATTTGCTGAGTTGAAATTAGGTTAAGCCTAACAAAGTAAATCAAACCCTCGAGGTTTTGAAAACCACAAGGGTTATCAAAAAAAGAAAGGGGAAAGCTACCTCTCCCCTATTTCTTCATTATTCATTATTCGACGTTCGGTATTCGTCCTTATTCAAAAACCTTCGAGGTTTTAGAAACCTCATAGGTTTTATTCTCCTTGTGCCAAAGAGTAGCCTCTCACTCCATCGAAAGTGTACAGGTGCTCTGTCTTGATAAAGTCGAAGCCCAACTTTTCGATTTGCTGTAGCAAGTCCAACACTTGGGCGTGAGTCACCACACTGCCATCGTCTGTTTTGAATCGGCATCTCCAATGGTCGGTGCAGAAGGTTTCCTTCATTCCTTCAGGGAAAACTTTCACTCCTCTATTGGTGATCAAGTGCAACTGGAGTCCATTGGCATTTGCCTGACGAAGTTTCTCTCCGATTACATTTGGATCTCTTCCATCCTGATCCCAATCGATAAATACATCCACGCCAGTCAATTCCTTTTTGGCTTTTGCTTTTGGTCTGAGTTTGGTGTCCATCGGCTTGATCTCACCCTTTTCAAACTCAGCAGGAGCCATCGAAGTAGGCAATTGTCCCAATCGCTCGATTACCGCCTGAGCAAACTCCTGAGTTCCAACTTTCTTGGCAGAAAGTCCTTCTTGATAGATGTCTCCGGTGTGGATTCCGTCTTCCAAAGTCTTCATCCAGGCATTGGAGATTTTCTCAGCTACTTCCGGCTGACCAATATGGACGAGCATCATGATCGCGCCATTGAGCAAACCCGATGGATTGGCAATGTCCATACCTGCGATATCAGGGGCCGAACCGTGGATCGCCTCAAACATGGCCACTTCCTCACCTACGTTGGCAGAGCCTCCAAGACCAACCGAACCGGTCACCTGTGCTGCGACGTCAGAAATGATATCGCCGTACAAGTTAAGTGTTACGATCACATCAAAAATCTCCGGACGGTCTGCGATCAAGGCTGTTCCGATATCGATAATCTTATGGTCAGTCTGGATTTCTGGATACTCTTTTGCGATTTCATCAAAAGTTTTGTGGAATAGACCATCAGCTAACTTCATGATGTTGTCCTTGGTCATACAGGTCACCTTTTTGCGACCGTATTTTTTAGCGTATTCGAAAGCATATCGGATGATTTTCTCAGAACCAGGCTGAGAGATCACTTTCAGACACTGATAGACTTCATTGGTCTGACGGTGCTCGATGCCTGCATAAAGGTCTTCCTCATTTTCACGGATGATGACTAAATCAGTCTTCGGGAAATAAGTCTTAATGAAAGGAGAATAAGCTTTGCAAGGTCTCACGTTGGCATAGAGACCAAATGACTTTCGGGTAGTTACATTGAGCGACTTGAAACCTCCGCCCTGAGGCGTGGTGATCGGAGACTTTAAAAAAACTTTCGTCTCTCTCAGAGAATCAAATGACTTCGGCTCCATCCCTGAGCTGATTCCTTTGAGGTACACTTGCTCTCCAATTTCAATGACATCGTACTCCAATTGAGCTCCGGCAGCTTCCAAGATTGCCAGTGTTGCTTTCATGATTTCTGGGCCGATTCCATCGCCATAGGCCACGGTAATTTTTCTTTTGGAGGACATATAGTAGTTGTTTTAGTTTGAATTTTGCTGCCGCAAAAGTAAGCAAAAATGCCTGAAGGGCTTGGACTTTCACCTTAAAATTACCTAATGGGAAAGATTAAAAATCTTGTGAAAATGCTCAGAAAAGGGCCTTTTTGATTTTTAGCAAAAAGACAAATTTGGCATTGTAGCCCACTGACTTATATTTGCTTTCCCCTTACTTCAAGATTATGTCTCAATTTGTCAACATCCTCACAGAAGAAAAAAACGGAGTTCTCTATCTAACCGTCAATCGGGAGGACAAAATGAATGCGTTGAATTTTGGAACGCTCGAAGAACTGAAAATGATCTTCGAACAAGTGATTGATGACAAATCCCTCAAAGCCGTCATCTTGACAGGGGCTGGCGAAAAGGCTTTTGTGGCGGGTGCTGACATCAGCGAAATCGCCACACTGAATGAAGTAAATGCGAGAAAATTTGCTGAAAATGGACAGGAGATTTTTGCTATGATCGAAAATTGCCACAAGCCCGTCATCGCTGTCACCAATGGCTATACCTTAGGTGGCGGATGCGAACTTGCGATGGCATGCCACATGCGAGTAGCTACTGCAAATGCAAAATTTGGACAACCTGAAGTCAATCTCGGAATCATCCCAGGATACGGAGGCACACAGCGCTTGACTCATTTGATCGGAAGAGGAAAAGCCAACGAACTCATGATGACTGGAGACATGATCGGTGCCGAAGAGGCCAAAAACCTGGGTTTGGTCAATTACGTCCTGCCAACCAAAGAAGAGGCAATCGCAAAAGCGGAAGAAATACTCACTAAAATCATGGCGAAAGCACCCCTTGCTATCGGCATGGTTATAGACTGTGTCAATGCAGCATTTGCTGAGGAAAATGGGTACCAAACCGAAGCCAATTCCTTTGCTCGCTGCGTGAAGTCCGGAGACTATAAGGAAGGCACGACTGCATTTTTGGAGAAAAGAAAGCCGGTTTTCAGAGGAGAATAAGCTACTCCCCATCCGATGAGCCAACTGAAAAAACTTGCCGGACAGACGGCCATCTACGGACTGAGCAGTATTATAGGCCGGTCTATTAATTTTTTACTGATCATTGTTTACACTGCCTATCTAGACAAAGCTGCACTCGGAGCTTTCACCGGTATTTATGCCCTGATTGGTTTTCTTAATATCGTATTCACTTATGGCATGGAAACAGCTTTTTTCCGGTTTTCCACTGGAAAAAACCTTGATTCCACAAAAGTCTATCATAATTCCCAATCGCTACTCATCACCTCGACACTGATTCTCGGGTCAGGTGTTTACCTGTTAGCACCATGGCTTTCTGAAGTCATGAATTATCCTAACCAAGCTTACCTGTTTCGATGGACAGCATTGATCCTTTCCTTTGATGCCATCTTAGCCATTCCTTTCGCAAAGCTTCGTCTGGAAAATAGAGCGATTGCCTTTGCCGGCGCCAAGCTCATCAATATCCTTTTAAACGTCCTTTTCAATTTACTTTTGATCATTTGGATTCCAGACTGGATTGCAGAGGGTACTCTCCCAGAGGGTTTCTTGGGCTTTCAGCAAGATTGGGGAGTAGAGTACATCTTGCTTTCCAATCTTCTGGCAAATGGCCTGATCATCCCATTTGTGTGGTGGAGAGCCGGATTTTTCAAATTCTCTCTGGAAAAGACCATCATCAAACCCATGTGGGCGTATTCGCTTCCGCTCTTATTTATGGGACTTGCAGGGGTGACTAACGAACTGGTTTCTCGATTGCTTTTTGAGTATGTATTACCGGTCAATTACTTCCCCGGAATGACTTCCCGTGAAGCCGCAGGTATTTTCGGCGCCAATTTCAAATTGGCCATCCTGATGAATTTGGTGATTCAAGCCTTTAAGTACGCGGCAGAACCCTTCTTTTTCCGTCAGTCAACGGATAAAAACTCGCCTCAGCTGTATGCCAAGGTGATGCATGCCTTTATCCTATTTTGCTCACTCTTGATGGTTGCTATCTCGGTCAATCTGTTTTGGATAGGCCCCCTTTTCCTAAAAGGAGCTGCCTATGCCACAGGATTCTACATAGTCCCCGTTCTGTTGATTGGCTATTTGCTTCTTGGGGTGTATTTTAATCTGTCTATCTGGTTTAAAGTCACCGATAAAACCAGCTACAGCTTTTGGATCACGTTTGTTGGTGCCTTAGTCAGTGTGGTAATTATTGTTGGACTGGTGCCAGTTTGGGGTTTTATGGGCGGAGCTTTGAGCACCTTGGGCTGTTACTTGGTGATGACAGTGATTTGCTATTGGTACGGCCAAAAATTTTACCCAATACCTTATCAAACCGGAAAGGCGATTATCTACTTGGTTTTAGCTTTTGCTTTGAGCTATGGCGGCTTTTACCTGGACTTAGATTCCGAGGTGATGAATTTTTTCGCTAAGAATACAGCCCTTTTAATCTTCCTTGGCTTGGTGCTTTTGATGGAAAAAGATCAAGTGAACTCCTTTATTTCAAGCAAAAAAAAGAAAGCCTAAACTTCAATCTAAGGCTCCCGTATTCGGGATTAGTTCGGCCTTTTTAAACAAAAGGCATTATGTTTGTGACTTGGTGTTGCAATTCCCCGATCCAGTGAGATTAATCCCCGTACTGTTTGTTTTATCCATTTTAGCAGGAAATCCGATTTCGGTTTTTTCGCAGACCAAGCTATCCAAGAAAGAAGCTAAAGCGCAAGAAAACCAGACCAAAGCTACCCGCTATTTCATTGAAGGAGAAAAAGCTTTGGTACTGGGTGAGTTGGAGAAGTCTTTTTTTTACCTGCAAAAAGCGCAGGAACTTTCTCCTGATGAACCAGCCATTTCTTACAAGCTTGCTGAGGTACTCGTACGTAATAATCAGGCAGAAAAAGCCCTCCCTTTCGCAGAAAAAGCAGTCAACGGAGATCCTGACAATAAATACTATGCGCTCATGGTCGCAGAGATTTATTCCAATCTCAAGCAACCTCTCAAGGCTGCGGCGATTCTGGACAGATTGACCACCGAATCGGACAAAAATCAGCAGTACAATCTGGATCTTGCTTCCATTTACCTCAGTGCCAATGAATTTGACAAAGCGTTGGTTGTACTTGACCGAGCGGAGGAATATTACGGCATCCGAGAGCCTTTCACGGTGCAAAAGCAGCGAATCTACCTTCGGAAAAACAACCTTCCGAAAGCTATTGAAGAAGGGCACAAGCTCATCGATGCCTTTCCAGGCAACCCCAATTACGTACTCAATCTGGTAGAAATTCTCTACAACAATGCCAAGTTGGACGAGGCCTTGAATCTCGTTTCCGAGGAGATTGAAAAGTATCCCGATCAAGCGGAACTTCAGATGGCTGCCTACACGCTGCTCAAAGAAAAAGGACAAACTCAGAAAGCCACCGACTATTTGATCAGAGCCTTCAAGAGTCAGGACTTAGACTCGGAAGTCAAAACAAAGACGTATTTATCCATCCTTCAAGAATTCAAAACGAGTGAGCGAGATGCCTTACTCAGCAGGCTGGAAGGAATACTCTCAGAAGTCAATCCTAACGATAGTTATGTTTTTGCAGCGATAGGAGAACGGAGAAAATCTGAAAACAACCTGGCAGAAGCCCTGACACTTTACAAAAAATCACTCGCGATCATACCGAAAAATGCTCCTGTTTTGGAAGAGGTGATTTTGAGTTCATTTGGTGAAAATGCCAATTTTGAAGAACTGGAAAATTACACGATCATGGGCGTGGATGAATTCCCAGAGGCACCTGAGTTTTGGTTTTATGACGGAGTGGTAAAATCGGCTAGAAAAAAAGACTCATTGGCAGTAGTTTCTCTTGAAAAAGCATTGTCGCTCAATGCCGGAAAAAACCAGCAATTGGCTCAAGTAAGCTTTGGATCGCTGGGAAACAGCCTCTACAATCTGGGACAAAAAGATTCCGCCTTTGTCAATTTTGAAAGAGCGCTAAAGCTAAATCCCAACGATGATCAGGTATTGAATAATTACGCTTACTTTTTATCGTTGGAGAAAAAGGATTTGGAAAAAGCTAAAACCATGGCAGAGCGAGTGGTCAAGAAAAACCCTAAAAACTCAACCTATTTGGACACCTATGCCTGGGTACTTTTCCAAATGGAAAAATACCAAGATGCCCAGCAGCAAATGGATGCAGCGATCAAAAATGATCCCAATCCAAGCGGCGTGATGATGGAGCATTACGGTGATATCTTATATCATTTAGGCAAGATTCAGGAAGCCATCTCCTGGTGGAAAAAAGCCGAAGGAACCACCGAGGCATCAGACAAGCTTTCTCAGAAAATCAAAGAAGGAAAATACTATGAGTAGATTTTTTACAGGATTGATCCTAGCCGGAATGGTGCTAATGGCTGGATGTGCAAAAAAGGTTGTCCTTTTTGAAGGCGATGGCAAAATGGAGGAATTCACTCCACTCGCCGCTAAGTATGATTATTTGAGCGCCAAGGCAAAAATCGTAATCGAAGAGGAATCTGGTAAAATTACCCGAGGCACACTGACCGTACGTGCCAAAAAAGACAGCGTGCTATGGTTTACAATGTCTCCGGGCATGGGAATGGAAGCGATCCGAGGCCTTTTTACTCAAGACAAAATTCAAATCCGAGATCGCGTCGGAAGGGATGATGTCAACCTGACCTACAAAGAGTTTGAAAATCTTTTTGGGCTAAAGTTATCTCTGGATTTATTCCAAAATGTCATTTGGGCAAATGTTCCTTTCCCTGTGACATATGAAGACAGATTGGTGCGGATCGGGAAAAAATTTGAATTGACCCAAGTGAGAGACAAAGTGCGCTATTTCACCAAGGTAGAAACCAGCCACGGCAAAGTCGCTGAGTTTTCTAGCAATTCCTTGGATGATCGAGGTACAGTTTTGGCCAGTTTTCCCAAATTTCAGGACATAGACAATCAGCCGTTTCCTACTGAGGTACTGTTTAAGGTTGCCTATCAGTTGCCTGAAGGAGGACAAAATACTCGAATCCATGTCAGTTGGACATCCATAGACCCTAAATCTGCTCCATTAAGTTTCCCATTTCGCTTTTAAGTAATCATGAGAAGGATTTCTTGCTTCGTCTTAATTTTTTATGGATTTCTGACACTATTCCCTGCAATAGCTCAGACTAAAAAGTCGAGGGAAGAACTAGAACGGGAAAAAATTGAGGTTCAGACTCGTCTTAAAGAGTTTGATGCTATTCTGAAGCAGACTGCAGCAACCAAGAAAACCTCCCTTGGAGAGCTCAATGCATTGACTCGTCAGTTTCAATCTCAAAACCGCCTCGTCAATACCATAGATCGGGAAGTCAAATTGATCAACAATGAGATCTCTGAAACAGAAAATAAAATCGCTTCCCTTGAGGTTCAGCTGAAAGATCTGAAAGCAGAATATTCACGGATGATTTACAATTCATCCAAACTGAATCGAGGACTTTCCATTATTGCCTTTGTGTTCAGTTCTGCCAACTTCAATCAGCTCTACATGAGGCTCAAGTACCTCAAACAATATAGCGACAGCAGAAAACAACAAGCCGCGCAAATAGAAAAGCTGAGCACGGATTTATCCAATCAACGGGCGCTTTTGGATGAGCGAAAACTCACCAAAGTGAAAGTCCTTGACGAAGAAAAAGCCGAGAAGGAAAAGCTCGAAAAAATGCGAAAAGAGCAGCAAGGTTTGGTAAATACTCTTTCCAGAAAAGAGCGGGATATCCAACGCCAAATCGCTGCTGCAAAAAAACAGCAGGACCAACTCAACAGGATGATCAAAGCTGCTATTGAGGAGGAAATCCGCAGAGCAGAAGCTGAATCCAAAAAAGAAAATAGCACCACTACCAAAAAAGCAGGAACTGCGATGCCAATGACCCCTGAGGCAGCGGCACTTTCCAGCTCATTTGCTGGAAACAAAGGTAAGCTTCCTTGGCCGGTTGAAACTGGATTTATCACTACAGGATATGGAACTTACCCTCACCCTACCCTAAAAGGCATAGTTCTAGATAGTGACGGGATAGAAATCCGCACCCAGCCAAACTCCAATGTTAGGGCAGTTTTTGAAGGTACTGTAAGTAAAATTTCCACACTACCGGGATACGGGCTGACGGTCATAGTCAAGCATGGAGAATACTTTACACTTTATAGCCGACTCAAATCGGTTTCGGTGAAAGTAGGTCAAACTGTAAAACCAAAATCAATAGTAGGCCAAGTAGCCAATAATCCAGAAGGAAATGCCGAAGTGCATTTTCAAGTCTGGAAGGGGCTCCAAATCATGGACCCGTCAGGATGGATAACATCCAGATAGCACTTAAATTCGTATGTTCATAAAAAAGATGAACAGCTGAGGCCGGGAACCTTTGTCAAGCGCCCTACAGTTGTATATTTGTAATCCTTATATCCTTAAACACACACCATCATGACTACATTAGGTTTTATTCAAAACATGGGCGGAGGTTCAATGATCTTGATCATCCTCGTTATCCTCCTTCTGTTTGGTGCTAAAAGGATCCCTGAATTGGCCCGTGGTCTGGGTCGTGGTATCAGAGAATTCAAAGATGCTACCAAAGAAGTTCAGAAAGATCTTGAAGATGGGCTGAAAGACAACAAGAAGTAATACCGAAAGCCAATCGACATTGGAAAAATTTAGTTCTTTCGACGAAATAAAAAGATCGCTCGAAAAAAAAGAAACTGATTGTCGAGCGATCGTCAACCATTACTTAGAAAACATCCAGACGAAGGCGCATCTCAACGCCTTCGTCGAAGTTTATGCCCAGTCCGCTTTAGACCAGGCCGATCAGATTGACGAAAAACTCGCCAAAGGCAAAGCCGGAAAACTCGCCGGTATGGTCATCGGCATTAAGGACGTTCTGAATTATTCAGGACATGAATCCAACGCCTCCTCCAAAATCCTGAAAGGATACATCTCCCAGTTTACAACCACGGCAGTTCAACGACTAATCGACGAAGACGCTATTGTCATTGGACGATTAAACTGTGATGAGTTTGGCATGGGCAGTTCCAATGAAAACTCAGCTCATGGCAAAGTACTCAATGCCTTGGATGAGACCAGAGTACCAGGAGGATCTTCCGGAGGATCCGCAGTCGCCGTACAGGCCAATCTTTGTACTGTTTCTTTGGGAACCGATACGGGAGGATCAGTAAGGCAGCCTGCTGCTTTTACAGGAGTGATTGGAATGAAGCCCACTTATTCAAGAGTTTCGAGATGGGGGCTGATTGCATATGCATCTTCATTTGACACCATCGGGATTTTTTCAAAAACAGTCAAAGACAATGCTCTGGTCATGGAAATCATGGCAGGGCATGACGAAATGGACAGCACATCTTCCAGAAAGCCTGTGCTTCATTACAGTGAGTTGCTTCATTTTGACAAAAAAGCAAAAATCGCTTACCTGAAAGAGACCCTAGAATCTCCGGCACTCCAGCAAGAAATCAAGGAAAACACCCTGTCAGTACTAGAGAAACTAAAATCAGAAGGTCACGAGGTCAAAGAGGTGCAATTCCCTTTGATCAAGTACATTCTTCCAACTTATTACATTCTCACCACGGCAGAAGCCAGCTCTAACCTTTCCAGATTTGATGGGGTTAAGTACGGATATCGCTCACCTCAAGCGAGAAATTTGGAATCAATGTATAAACTGACTCGTAGTGAAGGCTTTGGGGAAGAAGTAAAAAGGAGAATCATGCTAGGCACTTTTGTACTCTCAGCCAGCTATTACGACGCTTATTTTACCAAAGCTCAGAAAGTCAGAAGGTTGATTAAGGAGTACACTGAAAATCTTTTAAATGAATTTGACTATATTATCATGCCGACTACGCCATCTACAGCGTTTAAGTTTGGAGAGCATAGCGGTGATCCTGTAGCCATGTACTTGGAAGATCTATTTACAGTACAGGCTTCGGTTTCAGGTGTACCTGCGATTTCCCTACCTAATGGCAAGGACAAGTCAGGAATGCCTATCGGAATACAAGTCATCTCAAATTCCTTCAAGGAAGCTGAGTTGTATGCCTTTAGCAACTACTTGTCAGAATTAACCTCTTAACCCAGTATTTTATGAAAAAGCATTTATTCAGAATAGTTGTACCTGCGCTCCTTACCTGCCTGCTACCTATGCAAAATGCTTTTTCTCAAGAGGAGCCTCTGGAAGCGGCAGTGACTTTTAATGAAGATATCCTTCCAAACTACCATTACGAATACATCCCTGATTTCACTTACGAGCAAATCGCTGAGCGAATCAAATCCATGGAAAACGGGATGCCTTTTGAACTCAACGATCGAATTTTTTCATTCATCCAATATTACACCGTTCGAAATAGAGATTACATCAAAATGGTGTTGGCAAGGAAGGAGAAATTCTTTCCTCTTTTTGAGGAGACCCTTTCCAAGCATGAAATGCCAACTGAAATTCAGTTTTTGTCTATTGTAGAATCCGGATTAGATCCTAAAATCAAATCTAGGGTAGGTGCCATGGGCCTTTGGCAGTTTATGCCTGCTACTGGTAAAATGTATGGCATGCATGTGAATCAAGACATTGATGATCGCATGGATCCTGAAATGTCCACTTTGGCTGCAGCTAAATATCTCAAATCGCTTTACAGAATGTTCGGGGACTGGGAAGTGGCAATGGCAGCCTACAATTGTGGACCTGGCAACGTACGGAAGGCAATCAGAAGATCTGGTGGAAAAAAGACTTTTTGGGGTATTTACAACCACCTACCGAAAGAGACCAGAAGCTATGTGCCACAGTTTCAAGCCATGCTCTATGTCCTCAATCACCTCGAGGAGCATAATCTCAATCTAGAGGAACCTACCTACCCTATCGAATACGAGGCTGTAAGATTTGATCGGGCTTTTAGTCTTGATCGCTTGTCCGAACTCACAGATCTGTGCATCAAGGATTTGGAAGAGCTCAATCCTTCGATCAAAAAAAGAACTATCCCCGAGACTAACCAATCTATGGCCGTCCGTATCCCAAAAGCCAAGTCTTTATTCATTAAAGAAAATTTGGCTTGGATCAGTGATTCGCTAGGTACCAAATCTACTAGCGTCATAACTCCATCGGCTCTGCTTGCTGAGATCAAGCCAATAGAAAAAGCATCCTCTACTGCCGAAAAGATTACCTATAAAGTCAAATCAGGCGATGTATTAGGTACTATTGCTTCGAAGCATAATGTATCTGTCACCAAAATCAAGGAATGGAATAATCTGAATTCAAACTTGATCAAGGTAGGCCAGACACTCTACATCTACTCAGGAAAAGCACCAAGTCAGGCTGATCAGAAAAGCTTGGCCGAAAACAGTTCAACAGGACCAAAAACCTACACGGTGAGACCTGGAGATTCACTTTGGATTATTTCTCAAAAACACTCCCTTTCAGTAGACCAGATCAAAAGACTAAACAATCTGAATTCAAATAGCATCAAGCCAGGTCAGCGATTAATCATTGGTTAATTACCTGAAAGCGGTTTTAGAACTTTTAACCGGCCGAGAGTACGGTTTTTAAAAAATAATTGAGCAAATTTAGTTTTAAAAAATTTCACCCATTTCATAATCACCTATGAAAGCGATAACTACTTTCCTGTTGGCAGTGACTGCATTTCTGTTTTTTTCTTGTGGAGAAGAATCTTCCAATGGAAAGGACAGCTCAAAACCAAAGGCTCGAGGCTCCATCGGGGAAATCGTTTTGGCTATTGACTCCACCAAATGGGCTGGACCTGTAGGGGAAGAGTTAAGAGGAATTTTTGAGGCAGATCTGCCAGGAATGATCAGATCCGAGGCCATGTTTAAGGTTCATCGCGTAGATCCAAGAGCAATGACTCGTATGCTAAAATTGTACACCAATCTGATCTACGTGACCACGTTTGATGATAAGCGCGGGGGAAGTCAAGTCATCAACTCACAGTTTTCTAAGGAATCTAAAGAGAAAGCTGCCGCTGATCCGTCGATCTATTCACTAAGAATGGAGGATGAATATGCCCAAGGTCAAGAGGTTCTTTATCTTTTTGGAAATACAGAGGAAGAATTGATTTCCAACTTGAGAAAAAATAGAGACAAGCTCCAGAACCTCTTTGAAGTAAGAGAAAGAGGACGACTGGAAAAAGCACTTTTAGCTCGAAAAAACTCTGCTGCCCAGCATGAAGCAAGATTGAACCTTGGCATCGAAATCATGCCGCCTGTCTCTTACCAAATCGCAAAATCAGAAAAGAGCTTTATATGGCTTAGACAGCCAACACCCAACCAAAACCGTCCAGACATCAGCATCTTCTTTTACGAACAAGATTACAAAAATGAAGAGCAGACATTCCCCGAGAACATCCTGAAACTTAGAGATTCCGTAGCAAGTCAACATATTTTTGGTGATCCTGAAGACCCACAATCCTTCATGACGAGCGAAAAACAAATCCCACCATCGTTCAGAAACATGGTGATAAATGATAATTTTACGGTCGAAATAAGAGGCACCTGGAAAACCAACAACTTAAGCATGGGGGGTACCTATCTCGGATATCTAATGATAGATGAGAAAAAAGGTAAACTCTACTACATGGAAGGTTTCGTCTATTTCCCTAACGAAGTTCATCGAGATGCTTTGAGGGAAATTCAGACCATACTTTTAAACACCAATGTGAGTTGGACGGAAAGCCAGGGTGCTTAGACCCAGTATAACTACGCATTTATGGCGATTAAAATCAGAAGGGAGGATGCCCTCAACTACCACAGCCAGGGCACTCCTGGCAAAATCGAAGTAATACCTTCCAAACCGGTTTCAAGCCAATTAGACTTAGCACTTGCCTATTCTCCGGGAGTAGCAGAACCTTGTAAAGAGATCGCTTCAGATCCGGAAAATATCTACAAATACACCTCCAAAGGAAACCTTGTCGCAGTAATTTCTAACGGAACGGCTGTTCTAGGACTTGGTGATATAGGTCCTGAAGCCTCCAAGCCAGTGATGGAAGGAAAAGGGGTACTTTTTAAAAAATTTGCAGGGATTGATGTTTTTGACCTAGAAGTAGATGAAAAAGATCCCAAAAAACTCATTCAAATCATCCGGTCGCTTGAGCCGACTTTTGGAGGAATAAACCTAGAAGACATAAAGGCCCCTGAATGCTTTGAAATAGAGCAAACCCTGAAACAAGAAATGAAAATCCCTGTCATGCATGATGATCAGCATGGTACAGCCATCATTTCAGGTGCAGCTTTGCTCAATGCCCTTGAAATTGTAGAAAAGAAAATCGAAGACATCAAGCTTGTAGTCAGTGGCGCAGGCGCAGCGGCTATTTCATGCCTTCGATTCTATGTTAGCTTGGGTGTAAAAAAGGAAAACATCATCGTATGTGACAAGGATGGAGTCATCAAAAAAGACCGAATAGGCCTTCTTGACATCCATCAGGAATTTGCCACAGACAAAAATATCAATTCGATTGCCGAAGCATTACCTGAAGCAGATGTGTTTTTGGGGCTTTCAGCGGGCAACATCATCTCCCCGGAGATGATTAAAAGCATGGCGCCAAATCCAATAGTTTTTGCGCTAGCTAATCCAGACCCAGAGATCGCCTATGATACAGCCATAGCAGCTAGACAAGATGTGATCATGGCTACAGGACGGTCAGACCATCCTAATCAAGTCAACAACGTGCTTGGTTTTCCTTACATTTTCCGTGGCGCTTTGGATGTGAGAGCCACCGTGATCAATGAGGAAATGAAGCTGGCTGCAGCTCGAGCCATTGCCAAATTAGCCAAAGAGCCTGTCCCAGAGATTGTCAATAAAGCTTATGGAGAAACAAATTTAGGATTTGGAAGATTTTACCTAATCCCAAAACCAGTCGATCCAAGGCTGATCACGACCATTGCACCTGCGGTGGCAAAAGCCGCCATCGAATCGGGAGTCGCCAAGAAAGAGATCAAAGATTGGGATGCCTATGAGCTTGAATTACAAAAGCGAATAGGAATTGATCAGCGTTTGATGTCTATTGTCATTGGCCGAGCCAAAAAAGATCCGAAACGGGTGGTCTTTGGCGAGGCGGACAACCTTAAAATCCTCAAAGCAGCTCAGATTATTCGCGATGAGAAAATCGCCATTCCAATCTTATTGGGAAATAAAGAGAGAATTTTAGCATTAATCGCTGAAAATTCGCTTGATCTAGGTGGTGTCACCATCATTGACCCTGTAGATGCGGAAGAACAGGAGAGAATCCAAACCTTTGGAAAAATCCTGTATAACAAACGCCAGCGAAAAGGCATGACCATCTATGATGCCAATAGACTCGTAAGAGAGCGAAACTACTTTGGTGCACTCATGGTCGAAACAGGTGCAGCTGACGCGTTCATCTCGGGTTTGACAAGAGATTATCCAAAAACGATTCTTCCTTCTTTACAGACTATCGGCGTCAATAAAGGAGTAAATCGAGTAGCAGGGATGTATATCATGAACACCCCTCGTGGGCCTTATTTCTTTGCAGACGCTACAGTGAATCTCAATCCGACAGCCGAAGAATTGGTCGACATCATTGGCCTTACTGCAAATGCTGTGAAATTCTTCAACATGGAACCTCGCATTGCCTTGCTCTCCTACTCTAATTTTGGCTCGGCCCAAGGCGACATTCCTGCAAAAATGGCAAAAGCGACCGCACTAGCTAAAGAAAAATATCCCGACGTCATCATCGAAGGTGAAATGCAGGCCAATGTGGCCCTGAACCAAGAAATCCAACAAGAAATCTATCCTTTTTCTGCCCTTGCCCACAAAGACAAAGCAGTTAATACATTGATTTTCCCGGATTTGGCTTCTTCAAATATTGCCTACAAACTCCTAGCAGAGCTAGGAAATGCCGAAGCCATCGGACCGATCCTGTTGGGAATGAACAAACCTGTTCACATCCTTCAATTGGGTAGCTCAATCCGAGAAATTGTCAACATGGTAGCCATCGCTGTGGTGGATGCCCAAACCAGCAAAATGAACCTATGATTGCTTACTTGAGCGGCCGATTGGTATTCAAAGACCCCACCTACGTGATCATTGACGTAGGAGGAATTGGCTATCAAGTAAAAATCTCTCTCCAGACATATGCTAAAATCAAAGATGAGGAGCAAATACGCCTCCTCACCTTTTTGCATATTAAGGAAGATGCACACACCCTTTATGGATTTAAAGAGGAGGTAGAGAAAAGGCTTTTCCTTCTGCTGATCTCCATCAACGGTGTAGGACCAAACACTGGTTTGATGATCCTGTCTTCACTTTCTTCCGAAGAAATCGAACATGCAATCTTGTCTGGTGACGTAGGCACAATTCAAGCTGTCAAAGGAATAGGTGCAAAAACAGCTCAACGGATTATTTTAGAGCTAAAAGATAAAGTCGGAAAATCACCTTCAAGTGATCTAACCGCCCCTCTCGGATTCCTGAAGTCAAGCAATAAAACCCGTGAAGAGGCGTTGCAAGCTTTAATTACTTTGGGTTTCCCCAAGGCTGTAGCAGAAAAAAATATAGCCCAAGTGTTGAAAAAAACCACAGGAGAAATTTCCTTAGAAGATTTAATTAAAGCATCTTTAAAGACACCTTAATCAGAAGCTGGATTGAACTTTCAGGAGTTATTGACTTTTTGCTGGGGGAAATCTCGGAATGTTCTAAAATTCTCTTTGTTACTGTTGGTACTAGGATTGGCATTATCACCTGCCAAAGCCCAACAAACATCGGATACTAGATCCCGAACCGATTCTCTAAACTTAAGGAGACTATCTCCCTCATTTTTGCTTTGGCAAAACATGAGGACAAATCCTCTATATCCTTACCGTAACCCATTTCAAGTCCAGCGCTCGCCTTTTATCCCAAACCCTCCAGTAAATCAACAGGTAGAGGTGAAAGTAGATTCTACTCTTCGGTATAACATAGTTGACCAGATCGATAGTACCCGAGTGGGCAATGAGCAGGAGTATGAGTTTGATAAATTTTCTCAACTTCAGGAATATCGGGTCAGGCAAGACTATTGGAGGTCTCGCGCCAGAGGAATGGACGGTGAAAGTGCAGTGGAAGGAAGAAATCTGATTCCTCCGATGACGGTTAGCCCTACTTTTGATCGGATTTTCGGGGGAAGTGACGTGAATATCACGCCCACAGGCTATGTCAATCTTGACTTCGGTGCCATTTTTAGAAGAGTAGACAATCCGACGCTACCCATCCGTCAACAGCAAAACGGAGGTTTCAACTTCCAGCAGCAAATTCAAATGGCTGTCAATGGAAACCTAGGCCAAAAAATGAAATTGGGGGCAAACTTTGACTCCAACAACTCCTTTGACTTCCAGAATCAGCTCAAACTGGAGTATGATGGATTTGACGAGGACATTCTCCAATCAGTAGAGTTGGGTAATGTCAGCATGCCTGTTCAAAACCGACTGATCCAAGGCGCGCAAAACCTCTTTGGGGTCAAAACCCAAATGAAATTCGGTAAACTCAACGTGACCGCAGTTGCTTCCACCCAGCGAGGCCGAAGGGACAACTTGGTGATCGATGCCAATGGCCAAGGAAGGTCTTTTGACATTCAGGGTTCTCGATATGACGAAAACAGGCACTTTTTCCTGAGTCACTTTTTCCGGGAAAATTACGAGCGCTGGCTAAGAGGTCTTCCGCAGGTTCTATCTGGAGTTAACATTACCCGTGTGGAAGTTTACATCATGAACAGGGCGACCAACACGGAAACGCTCCGAAATTTTGCAGCCTTCATGGACTTGGGAGAAGGACGCGTGTTGCTGAATCCAACCAATCCATCCATCGGACCAGGTAATCCGGGAAGCCCTGCAGGAAATGCTGCCAATCAGCTCTATTCCAATATCAGTTCCAATCCTAGCTTCAGACCTTTTGACACCGGTTCCAGAGCATTGGAATCCTCATTGGGCCTCAGAAAAGGAGTGGATTTTGAACAAATAAATGGAGCGAGAAAACTCGATCCAAAGGAATACTTTTTCAATGCCCAACTGGGTTTTGTATCCCTTTTCCGCAGGCTTCAAAACGATGAAGTATTGGCTGTCTCCTACGAATACACCTACAACGGTCAGGTATTCAAAGTCGGGGAATTGACGGAAGATTATCAGACGAGACAGGAGGATGAGCTGATTTTCCTCAAGCTTCTCAGACCCGCACGGATCAACACACGAGTGCCGACTTGGGATCTGATGATGAAAAACGTCTACAGTCTCAATGCAAGTCAGATCATGAGAGATGGCTTCCAGCTGCAGGTAATCTACCGAGATGACCGCACTGGCCTAGACAACCCTTCTCTACTTGAAGGTGCCAATGTCAAAGATGTTCCGTTGATCCGTCTTACTGGACTGGACAATCTCAATCCTCAAAATGACCCTTCCCCTGACGGCAACTTCGACTTCGTAGAAGGGATTACGATGCTATCTGACAGAGGACTTTTAATATTCCCTGTGCTGGAGCCCTTTGGCTCAAACCTTTCTAGAAGATTTAATGCAGAGGAATTGGTCCTCAAGGATAAGTATGTCTATGACACACTCTATCGGACTACTCAGGCAGATGCTGAATTAGTCACCAGGCTGAATAAGTTTTTCATCAAAGGCAGACTAACCGCAGGCTCGGCAAGTGAAATACAGCTTCCAGGTTTGAATATTTCACCAGGAAGTGTAATCGTTCAGGCGGGTAATATCCCTTTGACAGAAGGCGTAGACTATACGATCGATTACAACGTCGGCCGATTGGTCATTATTAACGACGCCATCCTTCAGTCTGGTAAGCAGATCAATGTAAGCTTTGAAAAGGCGGATTTGGTATCCTTCCAGACACGAAGTCTGATTGGGACCAGACTTGACTACCTGGCAAGTAAAAAGTTAAATGTGGGAGGCACGTTCCTCTACCTCAATGAGAGACCAAATGTGACTCGAATTGCCACCGGAAATGAGACACTTCGCAATAGCTTGTGGGGCTTGGATGTCAATTTCAATGATGAATCCAGACTTCTAACCAAATTGGCTGATGCACTTCCGTTCACAGATACGAAAGAAAAATCACTCGTTCAGTTCAATGCGGAGTTTGCTCACCTGATCCCTGGAACTTCAAACACGGTCAATGGGGATGCTGCCTCCTACATCGATGACTTCGAAGCGGCAGTTACTCCATTTTTCCTAGGAGCTCAAGCAAACCAAACTTGGAAACTTGGCTCCACTCCAAAAACTCCGGATAATCGATTTGACCTCAGCAATCAGACCGAGGACAATCTAGGTCAAGCCTATCGAAGAGCGAGATTAGCCTGGTACAACATTGATAATATTTTCTACCGAGAAAGTGGACCAGGTGTACCTTCAAACATCAATTCTCAAGACCGACGCAATCATTACGTCCGCAGAGTAATTCCTCAGGAAATTTTCAAAAACCAAGATCGGGACGTAATTGTAGTTCCTCAGCCATTATTTGAGATGGCTTATTTTCCTCATGAGCGAGGAATGTACAACTACAATCCAAATCTCACTGCCGAGGGTTTGCTTCCCAATCCAAGGTCAAACTATGGAGGAGTGACGCGTGCCATTACAACCGAGGTGGATTTTGACCGAACCAACATCGAATACATTGAATTTTGGATGATGGATCCTTTTCTGCCTGGGGAAAACGGTAAAGTATTGGACGGAATTTTCAACCAGAACAACACTACGGGCGGAAAGCTATTTCTTAACCTTGGTGACATCGCCGAAGATGTCCTGAAGGACGGAAGTCATGCTTTTGAAAACGGACTACCAGCCGACGGAGATCCTGCTGAAACAAATCAAAATGAATGGGGAAGAATAACGAGACAGCAGTTTTTGATACCCGCATTCGACAATTCGACTTCATCCCGAGTCAATCAGGATGTAGGGTTGGATGGATTGAAAAACGAAGACGAACCGACCTATTTCAAATCACGCTTTTTGGACAGATTGACTGTGTCTCCGGCAGTCAAAAACGCAATTGAACAAGACGTCTCTGCCGATGCATTTCAATATTACCTTGACTCGAAATTTGATGAGTCAAACACCAAAATTCTAGAGAGATACAAGAAATTTAACGGTACTGAAGGGAACACTCCAGTTTCGGCAGATCCTAGCTTGCCTTATACTCCCTCAGGAACCAACAATCCAGACAATGAGGATCTTAATGCTGACAACACCATCAATGAGCTGGAGAATTATTACGAGTATGAAATTGACCTCAGACCCGGGCAGCTTAACGTAGGTGAAAACTACATCGTAGACAAAGTAACCCACACTGAAGCCGGCGAACAAGTCAATTGGTATTTATTCAGGATACCCGTAAGACAGCCTGACCGAGTACAAGGAGACATCACTGGATTTAAATCAATTAGATGGATCAGAACTTACTTGACTGATTTCGCCCAACCGGTAGTATTGAGAATGGCGGAATTCAGAATGGTTGGCAGCCAATGGAGGGTATTCCAAGAGTCACTTTTTGAGCGAGGATTTTTTGAAATTCCTGAACCGGACAATTCCAACGTCACCGTGGATGTAGTCAACATTGAGCAAAACGCACAGGGGAGTGATAAATCTAGCCCGTATGTACTTCCTCCAGGCATCCAACGAGATCGGGACAATACCTCTACCGTAGAGCGAAGATTGAATGAGCAATCGCTTCGAATCTGTGTAGAGGACCTTGCTCCAAAAGATGCCCGTGCTGTTTTCAAAAACCTGACAATTGATCTGGTACAGTATGAGCGAATCAAGATGTTTTTCCATGCCAACAGCGATGATGCACAGGATGGGGAAGTATCGGCCTTTTTGAGATTGGGCACAGACTATACGGACAACTATTATGAGATAGAAATACCTCTGAAAATATCTTCTTTAGGTTCCAATGATCCTCGAATCGTGTGGCCGGAAGAGAATGAGCTAGACATCGCCATTCAGGAAATAGTAGGAGTAAAAGTGGATCGTGACAATACGCAGTCACCGCTGACTCTGCCATTCTCTAAAACCATTCGACAATACAAGGTAACCGTGGTAGGTCGTCCCGAACTGAGTATGGTGCAGGGTATGATGATTGGGGTTCGTAATCCCGGAACGGGCGGAGGTTCAGCAAAGAACATCTGCATTTGGGCAAATGAACTGCGCGTCACTGGATTCACCAAAAACAATGGATGGGCTGCAAATGCCTATTTGAATACCAAAATTGCTGATCTCGCAGTTGTATCTGCTTCCATCAGACATAACTCTATTGGATTTGGAGGACTGGAAACAAAGCTTTCACAACGGTCTCGACAAGCTACCACCCAATACGATATCTCTACCAATGTGGAAGTGGACAAACTTCTTCCAAAAGCACTTGGAGTGAGTATCCCCATGTATTTCTCTGTAGAAAATGCCAGTACTCGACCAGAGTACGATCCACTGAATCCAGATGTACCATTTGATGTGGCATTGGGCAAGTTTGAAACAGATGCTGATAAGGATGCCTATAGAGACATTGCTTTGGATCAATTGAGCAGACGTAACCTGAGCTTCAACAATGTGAGGAAGATCAAGAAAAACCCGGAAGCTCCTAGTCGTTTCTATGACTTGTCCAATGTGTTTTTCTCTTATGCAGTGGGAACGGTAACACAGACCAATGCCCAACTGCAGGACTACAATTTCAAAACCAATAGAGGAAACGTCACCTACAGCTTCTCCCCGAAGGAGCTTAAAATTGCCCCATTCCAAAAATCAGAAGGCATGAACAGCCCTTACCTGAAATTGATCAAAGATTTTAACCTAAACCTAGCTCCTACTCAGTTTTTGGCAAGAATGGATGTGGATAGAAGATTCATGCGATCCCAATATCGAAATGATCAACTAAGTACATCCGGAGTAGATCCACTTTTCCAAAAATCGTTCTTCTTGAATCGTTCTGTCACAGTGAACTGGGATCTGACTAATAACCTGAGAGTGGACTTTGTATCGAGAGCAGCAGCTGTAGTGGATGAACCCGAGGGTGATTTGGATACTCAAGCGAAAATTGATTCTGTAAAAGCCAATTTCTGGAGAATGGGAAGAACAACTAATTACAACCATTCCGCCACGGTCAACTATACGATTCCATTTAACAAGCTTCCTCTCACAGATTGGATACAGGCCGACTATAGGTATGTCACCAATTACACTTGGCAGACGGGCGCTATCGGACAGCGGGATTCTTTGGGGAATGTGATCCAAAATACGAGAGATCAAAATATTACCGGTAAACTGGATCTTATCAAGCTCTACAATAAAAACAAAAAACTAGCTGCTCTAAACGCGCCAAAACGCCCTAGCATTCCTGGAAGACCAAGCACTGATGCGACTGATACTATCGGCACCCCATTCACAAATGGGCTGGTTAAGTTCCTAATGATGCTGAAGGAGGTCACTTTCAATTATGGAGTGGTAGAAGGCACCTTCCTACCCGGATTTATGCCAAACACAGGGCTTCTTGGTATGGATAGAGCTTGGGAAAATCCAGGATGGGCCTTTGTATTTGGTAGTCAAAATCCAGCCATTCGAAACCAACTTGCTTTGGGAGGAAACATGGCTCCTAGCCCTGAATTGACTCAAAGCTTCAGGCAAAATCGAGCTATGAATATGCGCTTTACCGGGCTTGCTGAACCCATACGAGATTTCCGGATCACACTTGAAGCAAGAAAAAGAGAGATGGGTGATTATAGTGAAATCTTTAGAAACAGCCTAGATACACCCGGAGACTTTCAATCTTTGAGTCCAAGCAGAATGGGATCCTATAGCATCACTACCATGATGATCGGAACCACCTTTGCCAAAAACAATTCACAAAATGAATCAGAGTTGTTTTCAAATTTTGAACGTTACAGGTCGATCATTCAGCAGCGATTGGAAGGGCAGTCAGTGGCACCCGGTGAGTTTGGAATCAATGGTCAGGATGTATTAATACCTGCATTCTTAGCCGCTTACTTAGGCAAAGATCCAACTACCTCCAGCCTTAATCCATTCCCAAAAACGCCATTACCAAACTGGAGATTAGACTATAGAGGATTATCCAGATTAAAAGGCCTGAGTGAACTATTTAGCAGTATCAACATTACCCATGCTTATACATCTACTTATGATGTGAGTAATTTCTCTAATTCACTTCAATACCAAAGAGGCCTTGAATTATTCAATTCTTTACAGCGCATTCAACGTCCTAATCTGACCAATTTAGAGGGTCAGTTTATTCCGATTTATGTCTTGAATCAAGTGGTACTATCTGAGCGTTTCGCGCCATTAATTGGTATAGATTTATTGACCAAACAGCGAATGAATATTGTGGTGAACTACAACAGAGAGCGAAACTTGGGGATGAATTTCTCTAACTCCCAGGTCACCGAGCAGCGAAGCAATGACTTTGGATTGACACTTTCCTATACGAAAGCAGGGATGAAGATACCTTTCAAAATAGACGGCTCACAAAAAGTCTTAAAAAATGACCTCCAAATGAGATTGGACGCCAAAGTGGTAGATACCCAGCAAATCCAGCGAAAAATCGAAGAAAAAGCAACCGTTACCAATGGTAATTTCAACTTGCAGTTTAGACCTACAGTGAGTTATGTGATCAATAGAAATCTAAACTTGACCATCTATTTCGAGCGGACCATCAACGATCCTAGAGTTACCACTGCATTCCGCAGATCTTCTACAGCTTTTGGTGGGCAGCTTCGATTTAATTTATCTCAATAGATTTCAATCTCATTCGATTCCTTTTAATTTTGACGAACTGAATTAATACCCATATGAATTTCCCACAAGAACTTAAGTACACCAAAGACCACGAATGGGTCAAAATTGAAGGAGACATCGCTACAGTCGGCATTACAGACTTTGCTCAAAAAGAATTGGGTGATATTGTCTATGTAGAAGTAGAGACTGTCGGTGAGACCATTGAAGCTGGCGAAGTATTTGGTACAGTAGAAGCAGTAAAGACTGTATCTGACCTTTTCATGCCGTTGACAGGAGAAATTCTTGAGTTCAATTCAGAATTGGAATCTTCACCTGAAATGGTCAATGAATCTCCATATGAAAATGGTTGGATGGTAAAGGTAAAAGTGACCGGAGATCTTCCTTCTGACCTAATGGATGCCGACGCATACAAAGAATTAATCGGAGAGTAATATTAACTCGTGAGATTATTCCTGGCAGTTTCTTGGTTAATCTTCCTTTCCATTGCAATGCTTACCCCGGGAAGGAGTTTACCTGATGTGAATCTGTTTGACTTACAGGATAAATTAATCCACCTGTTTTGTTTCATCACTCAATCCTACCTGTGGTGTGGAATAGGGGTAAACAACTCAGGAAAAATTCTAGACAACAAGAGGCTCTGGTTCAACTTTGCGGTGTTTGGAATTTTAATCGGGATCCTTTTGGAGACTACCCAACTATTTATTCCAAATCGAGCATTTGAATGGATGGATTTGATAGTCAATATTTTTGGAGGATTTATCGGGTTTTTGGGATATTTAAGAAAACCATCCATTAAATTCATTTTGGATTAATCTCCAATTATTATTACACTTGTTACTTAAATTAGAAAAGATTAACCTGTATAAACCAAATTCGCCATGGAAGCAAAAAAGACTCCTAGTGCTGACTTAACCAAGAAGGTGGGCATGTTCACCAATCTTGGTTTGGCAGTTGCTGTAGGTCTCACACTTGCTGCCTTCGAATACAAGTCTTACGATGACTCAGCTCTTAAAGATCTGGGTAACGTAAATGACAATTTCGAAGAATTGCTCGATGTGCCTATCACCGAACAGCCACCACCACCACCGCCACCACCACCAATGGAACAGCCTATCATTGAGGAGATTCCAGATGAGGTGAAAATCGAAGAAAAGATTGAAGTTAACTTCGACGTGGATGTGAAAGAAACTACAGTAATCAAGGAAGTAGTCATTGCTGAAGCTCCTGTAGTGGAAAAGGCTGACGAGATCTTTGACGTGGTAGAAACACAGCCAAACCCTCCTGGAGGGATGTCAGGTTGGAATGAATATCTTTCTCAAAACCTAAAATACCCAACTCAAGCAAGACGAATGGGTATCGAAGGTACAGTTATCGTAGTATTCGTAATCAACACCGATGGATCCATCCAAGACGTAGAAGTGTTGAGAGGTATCGGAGGAGGTTGTGACGAAGAAGCGGTAAAAGTTGTAACAAACGCTCCTAAGTGGGAACCAGGAAAGCAAAGAGGACGTGCAGTACGTACTCGTATGAGACTTCCGATCCGATTTAAGCTTAGCTAATAATTAAGAGGCTGTTGAAAAACAGCCTCTTTTTTTTTACCCTTTTCAAAACCAGACTTTTATTCTCTTCAATTTCATTCAGACAATCATCCGCAATTCACTTTTTTGATTAGTTAAAAAATGTTTTGGCAGTAAGTATACTCAATTACAAAGAGTAAATTCCTTTACACTAAAAACCCTTACTGCCATGGAATACAAAAAAAATCCCTCCAAGGATCTTTCAAAATGGAAAGGTGCCTTGACCCATCTAGGATTGGCTATGTCAATCGGCGCAGTTCTGGTGGCTTTTGAATGGAAAGCTTACGATGAATCCCCTTTACTCACGATCACAGATCAGAATAGCAACTGGGAAGAGGATTTCATTCCACCTATCACATTTGTAACTCCCCCTCCTCCTCCAGTAGTACCTCCTCAGATTCAGGTCATCGATAATGCAGTAAAAATTGATCAATTAGAATTTCCTAATATCGACATCGACCTTCCCAGTAATGAACCGATTACAGCAATTGAACTTGAAGAGCCTCCCAAGGAAATAGCTCCTGAGATTGTCGATTTCACTGAAGTAATGGCTTCATTCAAAGGTGGAATGGAAGCATGGTACAATTACCTCAAAACCAACCTTAAATATCCCCGTCAGGAACAAAAGCTTGGGATAGAAGGAACTGTGATTGTAAGATTTGTGATTAATACAGATGGATCTATTCAAGACGCGGAAATAGTAAGATCAGCCAGTGAAGGCTTAGATCAAGCAGCTTTGGCAGTTATCAAAAATTCCCCGAATTGGAGTCCCGGAAAAAATGGTGGCCGGGCTGTCCGATCAAGAATGACCATTCCAATCAAATTCAAGCTTCAGTAAAAATGGACTAAATGTCCAACTAAAAAAGCCTCGATATTCACGATCGAGGCTTTTTTTTCTATTGGAGTTACTTACCTAATAAACCTACTAATCGGAATCTTATAGCCTACTTCCAAAAGCCAGCCATCCAAGGTCCCTGTCAGAATTTGGTTCACAGGAGCACCACTGATGGAGCCCGTAATATTTTCTCGGCCAACAGCCGGACTTCCAAAATTCCTACTCAAATCGAATGTGATCATACCTGTATTAAAAACCGGAAGCTCTCCAAATAGCCCTGCATTAAAAAACACCTTTCCCCCTGAAGTTTGCTCCAATGGAATACTATTAAGTTGATAAACAGGAAGTCCATTTCCATCTCGTCTCTCTTGACCTATTTGGGACAAATTGTGAGTGTCCAGGGTAACCATGCCCGCTATAGAAGTACCAAGCTTCAATCTATTTTTATCCCCAATAACTTTATGGTATCGAACTCGAATTGGAATAACTCCAACAGAGTATCCTTGCTGAGTTTGTACCACTTCGCCAAGAACATTTAGGTGATTAGAGGCCAACTGCCTACTGTATCCGCTTTCAAGGCTAAATCTACCTCTCGTATATCCTAATAAATACTGATATCCGCTTGTAATATGTGAAAATTCCAAATTAGGAACTCGTTCATCCCTTGGTCTAAACCGTATCGAACCTGAAATGGAAAGATAAACACCATCTCCCCAAGCCATTTCCCTACGGAAGGTTTTCTGATCTATCTTTTCAAGTTTAGCAACTTCCTTTTCCTCGCTAGTCCTTCCTTTGAAGTCTATCCCATAGCCAACAAATAATCCTGTATACGTACCTGATCGCTCCACCAAAATCTGATTTTGTTGTGGAATGCCCCAGGATACTTCTGCGGTGTTCAAAGCGCTCAAACCCGATTGGTGCTTGATACCTAGCATGATGTAATTTCTCCGACCTGTGTAAAATTTAACACCAGCTTCCAATCCCAGATTTCCTACAATCTTGGATTCTTTGGAAGCTACAAAAGTCGGGGTCGAACCAATACCTGAAAAATCAAAGTAATTATTAACAGTTATTCCCACATTTGGTTGAATAAAAAAACCTTTGTTTCCTTTTTCCCAAGATTTTCTCAGTCCCATACGAAAATTACCAAAGGTATCATAGTAAAAAGCCTTGACAGCCGGGTTTGTACTGGGAAAGTTAGGATACCAATTGTAATTGAAGTTGGATCGGGCTGATTCTGCCTGAAGTACCAATTGAAAATCGTCCTTAATTCCATAAAGCCAATTAATCCCTAAATGGTAGTTGGCTGGATTCCGAATCTGATCAGTAGACCGCTGATACATCAATTGAGGTCCACCGTAAAGCTCAATTTTCAATCTGCTCTGTGCATGGAGATCCAAACCATAAGCACAAAAAAACAGCCCTACTCCTAGAATAAATTTAAATTTCATAACAACCCATTTTTAAACAAAAGAAAAACCCAGACAAGATTTTCGAACCTAAGCGAAAAGTTTCGGTTCGAACATAAAAATAGTTACTATAAAAGTAAGTTGTCTGACTAGGGATTGAAAAAATGTTAATAACCTTAGTTAAAAAACCTTATTAGGTCTGTTCGCTACTCAAATATTAAAGCACATTCAATGATTGCTCTTTGATTTTCTCAAGCTCATCTTTCATACGAATGACATACTTTTGAATCTCTGCATCATTTGCCTTAGAACCAATGGTATTGATTTCTCTTCCGATCTCCTGAGAGATAAATCCAAGCTTCTTTCCTTGAGCAGATTCAATATCAATGGTCTTCAGAAAGTAGTTGAGGTGTGTTTCCAAACGAACCAATTCTTCCGTGATATCTATTTTTTCGAAGTAATAAATCATCTCCTGCTCGAAGCGATTGGCATCAAATGAGTTTTCCTCCATCCACTGCTGAAAATGCCCTTTTATTCTGGATTTGATACGATCTTTTCTGATCGGATCGAGAACCTTAATAGCTTCAAGTCCCTCCCTGATAATTTGAATATTTTCATTAAGCTTTTGCCCTAGGACTTCTCCTTCATCATTTCTGAACTTTTCACATTTATCCAGCGCTGATGAAATGACTTTTTTGACTTGATCCCAAGCCTCTACATCCTCTTTATCAGCAGAAACTGAAGTAATGACATTAGGCGCTTGGAGAGCAAGCTTGAACAGATCGCTAGGTTTTTCACCTACCAATCCAGCCAGTTTAGTGAATTGATGATAGTACGTCTGAAAAAGTTCCTCATTGATCGAAACAGGGAGATCTTGACCTTCTTTAGAGACAAACTCTATGGAAAGACTGACTTTGCCTCGATCCAGTACTTGTTGTACCATTGATCTGATCTCAGGTTCCTTGTCTGAAAACTGCCTTGGGCTCCTAAGTGCCAGATCCAAAAATTTAGAATTCAATGATCGAACTTCTACGTGAATAGTCATTCGATCATTTTCAAAGCCGGCTACACCGTAGCCAGTCATAGACTTAATCATGAGTTGGGTAGATTAGAAATTATAGCCCAAGGTAAAATAAAACTTGAGATCCTCCGTCTGATAATTTCTAACAGGTCTCGCCACGTCAAATTTGACATAATAATTCAACAGGACAGTACGCAATCCAGCTCCGTAGCTTTGCAGCCAAGGGTTATTGAAATTGTTCAAAACAATGACAAATGGAGATCCAGTGGTGTTGATCACTTCTGTATTCTGATCATTTACTCGCTCCCAAGGAGCTGCATCATTCCAGGCAGAACCGATATCATAGAAACCTACCAGTTGGAAGTTTCGAACAAAATTGGATGTAATGCTTCCCCTCGTGAGGTAAGAAAATACAGGAATTCTAAGTTCGGTAGTAAACGTAAACACATTTCTGCCCCTTATCTCATCATAATCATATCCACGGAGATCGACGAAGTCTGCAAACAGAACATTTGAGTTTTCTACTCCTGACGGATTTCTTACAGGAGATGGTTCCGGTCTGTTGATAGGTGGATTGTAAAACTCATTAAATAGCCAGTTATCCATTCCTCCTACCAGGTAATTTTGAGGATTGGCTCCCATAAATGATCCATAATAGAGCTTTGAGGCTAGGACGATGTTTTTATGGATTTTTTGATAGTTCCGGAAATCCAAGTAAAAATTACTGAATGACCTATTACCCTGGTTTAATCCTTGATAGTGGGTAAATCCTATTTTTCCTTTGGTGCCCGTAAAGGTATAGAGTCCCATTGGCTCTGTCCTATCGTAGACAAACTCTGCCTTTCCACCTAAATAATTGACATCAAATCGGTTTTCCTCCGGCACATTTCCGAATGTGATAGAATCTGAATTAAGGTTGAAATATTGCGTTTTTGCTAGAAAAGGAGCTGCATAAACTCTGGAGTGAATGTTGAAGGGATATGAGACTCCAGCCTCTACTTTGGTTAACACATATTTTTGAAAGGTTAGGTCATCTTCTGTAAGCCTTACTGTTTTTCGATCATATCTACCACGAAAATCAAGTCTAGATTTCAGGTATTCATATTCAAACCATACGTCACCACCTGAATTAAAGTCTAGGGAAGTCATGATCCCACCCATAAACACATGGTTGTCGAGGATATCAGTCATCTTACCATTCAAGCTAATTCCAAATCCCCTCAGTGGATCTACCACCGCTCGGGTATTGATGTTATTGGTAAAAAACTGGGGTTCCATCTGCCTAGGCCCTGAGACTTTCTTCAAGAGACTTTGCTTTCTGAATGCTTCCAAAAGATTTGATCTTCCGTCAGTTCTGATAGCCACATCTGATTGTTGAGCCACAGTTGGGGAAGGCAAGGAGTCAAAGGTATAATTTTCAGTATTGACTCCCTTTTTAGATTCAAACCTCAATCTATCCAAGCTGATAGCTGATGTTTTCTTGGTTAAGGTATCTACTGGAGTTGGAGGCGATACAAGTTCTGGACGGTTGGATGGAGAAGTCGCAGAAGTTAAAACAGGTTCGGGAGAATTTTTTGCTTCAAGCAACCGTCTAGCCGCTAGTCGTTCATTGAGATCTTTTGCTTGGGCTAACTGTACCCTTGGGGTGCTTGGAGTAAACTGATCTGCACCACTAAAGCCTTCTACAAATAAATAGGACTCTTTTCCATTACGGACAGCATAGGCTATTTTATTCATCCTATTGGTGACATCGAAAACCTCCAAGCTCTTATCATACGCGGAAATCTGACTTGAAATCTGATTTCCAATGCTATGCCGCATGATATTGGTAATGCCACTTAAATCGCTCAAATAGAGAATAGAATTACTATTCAGCTTCCTAGGCATCGTGTTTTTACTATTTGCATTAGTCAATTTGGCAAAAGTGGTTGTATCCTTCAGGACTTGAGCCATGTACAAATTGAACTGAGTAGGCAAAACCTTGATATCCGGCGTAGCAGTGAGCACAGAATCAGGCAACTCCGTAAAATTGGTGGAATAGATTATGGTAGAATCATTCAAAAATACCGGGGTGAGATCGTCGAAAATATCATTGGTCAATCGCTTACCTTGACCTCTTACATTCAGGGTGTAAATATCTGTTCTACCATTTGAAATCGCGGATAACACCATGTTTCTTCCCGAATCATTGAAGTCCAAACTCAAAATCTGGGTTATATTTCGAAGAAAGATTTTATCCTGAGAAGTGCCGTCAATTGAGCGCTGACGTAATGTAGTAAATCCTCGTTTGAAGGATGCAATGGCAATATTTGCAGAATCTCTCCATGCAATGATTGGCGCACTCAAATTAGGAGGTAGCTCCTCGTATTTTGCACCGCCTTGGTAAACAGTTTGTTCAGATCCTGAAGAAAGATCGCGTACAATCACTTTAAACTTGCCTGCATTATTTAAGACGTAAGCCAATTTCAATCCATCTGGGCTGAATTTGACATCTGAAATTGCACCATCTACCCTTGAGGACGTGGACGCAATTGCATTTTTAGAGGTAACATTTTTGAATGAGTTGTAAACAGGTTCATTGACTTTTAGATAGAACTGCTGCCAGTCGTTAAAAAATGTCTTGATATTTAACCCGATGGTATTTGCTATACTGTTTTCTTCGTTTCGGTTGATTCGGGAAAGGTTTAGAATACTGGAGACATACCTTCTTCCGTATTTTTCTGCGATGTAATTCCAGATGGATTGACCTACCAAACCTGCTTCAATACCAGTAAGGTTGTGAATTTTAGGGCTAGCATTATCTTTCAGAAACTGACGGGTAAAATCATCCATTTCTCTGCTCCAGCCTTTGGCGAGGTAAAGTGCGGCACCATCTACGTACCAATCCGGAAAGTCATTGATGAGGTTGGCCTGAAATGCATCCGCTACCGAAGCACCATAAAGCATCTCTCTGATGATCACTTTTGCTGTAGCAAATACCACATCCTCCTTAAACTGATCCATCCGCCCTCTGTAAGCCACTTCAGCAATCAGTCTGGTAAATTTGGTCTGACCTTCCTCGGTATATTGCTGAGCATTCAGGTCCAGATTACTCTGTAACCGCTCTTCTGGAGAATTGTAGATGTAAATCTTCGGCTTAGTGTAGGCCACGTAGCCAATATTTTGAGTGATTTTATCAAATTCAGCTTCCAAAAAATCAATCGCCATCTTAGCGTTAGGCCCACCCCTATCGTAATAATAGACTTCAAAATTGTTTGAAGAGTAGAAATACCAGTTGATTTCTTTGTGCTGTACCCTATTTTTTCCAAATCTCTCTTGATCAAACTGAGCCCATGCGCCAGAAATCCCAAGAAAAAACGCGGCTAAAAACAAGAATCGAAAGACCAGAATTCGCATTCGAGACAGAATTGATAAGTTTTAAATATACTTAAAATACCTAGAGATGTCCACTTCCTTCAGCAAAGGCTTTGAGTGAAGAATAAAGTCTCTCATCATCAGACTAAAGTATGGAACCAAAGACACGCCTTTAGCTCCAAAACCGTTGAAGATGTAAACGCTTTGATCGGTTGGATGTTTACCCAAAAATGGTTTTCGGTCTTTTGTAGCTGGCCGGATGCCAAACTTGTGAGAGGTCACTTCTGAAACTTCCACCTTGACCAGTTCCTTTAATTTTTCCAGCAATTCCCTTTTAGCGGAATCTGTAGGACCTTGATCCAGGTCATGCCATGTGTAAGTGGATCCAACTCGAAAAGTCCCATTTTCCAATTGGACTCTAAAAACCCCGCGATTGACTATGTAATCAGGAAAAAAGTCCTGCTTCACTTCGAGGATTTCCCCCTTAACTGGAGCAAAAGGCAAAAAAGAGAAGAAACGTGACTTCATGGCTCCAAGACCATTACAGTAAATCAGATTTTTGGCATGAATTCCTTTGTAATCCCAACCTGTAGAGGTCTTTTTCAGCTTCTCTTCTTCAAAGTTTTCCAATACTACTCTTTCTCCAAAATAGGAAGACATCCCCTCGAGCAGTTCATTAATATTAAGCCAACCGGCCATCTTCAACAATACGCCACCAAAAGGATCTTTCAGTTCATTGTATTGGCTTTCCGTAAAGATTGCCTCTACAAACTTTTGGATTTCAGGATCACTGGAATGTCCCATCCATTCATTTTGCTCTTCTATGGAGAGAAAAGGACGGTAGATTTTTTCAGAATTAAGAAATTGCTTCCCAGTGAGCTTCTCCAACTCTTTGTAAAATGGCTCTATTTGAGGAAAAAGAATCTCTCCCATCCAAGTTTTGACCATTTTCCTTCCTGTGACCGGATTATAAAGTCCCGCGGCAATTCTACTACTTTGGTTTTGAGCAGGGGTATCAAAAAGCAAAATCCGATACCCTTCCTTTTCAAGAAGGTAGCCCATTGCACTGCCCGCGAGCCCTTGACCAATGATTAAAAAATCAATTTCCATATCCCAAATTAAACTCATAATTCCTTACTTTGCTGACATCACGAGGACTTTTCCAATGCTTCAAATTAAGTCATTCACCTTCAATCCATTTCAGGAAAACACCTATTTGATTTACGATAAATCAAGGGAAGCAGCCTTGATTGATCCCGGGTGCTTTACCATTTCTGAAAAAAGGGAATTGGAAGATTTTATCATATCCGAAAACCTGAACATCACGCAGCTTCTAAACACGCATTGTCATATTGACCATGTATTAGGAAATGCCTGGGCCATCAAAAAATTTGGAATAACCCTTCAAATACATCCCAATGAAGCATCGGTGCTAAAATCTGTAGAGGTTTATGCCCCGAATTATGGTTTTCAAGGCTATGAATCGGCTGAGGCAGACACCTATTTGGAGGAAGGACAGGAAATTTGGGTAGGCAATGAAAAGCTTACAGTCCTATTTGTTCCGGGGCATTCACCAGGGCATGTGGTTTTTTACCATTCTGACGGTAAACAATGCATCGCCGGTGATACGCTTTTTAAAGGAAGTATCGGCCGAACCGATTTACCTGGTGGAAATCACAACCTGCTTTTGACCAAAATCAAAAGCCAATTATTTGCATTGCCAGACGAAACGGTGGTCTACCCAGGTCATGGACCAGAAACCACCATCGGATTTGAAAAAAATTACAATCCTTTTGTAGGAGAAAGAGCGATCCATTGAAAATCAAATCTCACATACCCAATACCCTTACACTCCTGAATTTATTTTCGGGTGTGATGGGAATCATTTGGGTGCTTGATGGGCAACTGTTCTACGGTGCTTATTTCGTTTTAATTGCTGCAGGTTTTGATTTTTTGGATGGTTTTGTAGCCAGATTGCTTAAAGTCCAAAGCGAAATAGGCAAAGAACTGGATTCACTGGCAGATGTGGTCTCTTTCGGAGTCCTACCTGGTATCATCTTATTTGTCATGGTGCGTGATCAATCTGAATTGTCGTGGCTGCCTTATCTCACGTTGATTGTGCCTATGCTATCCGCTTACCGACTGGCAAAGTTTAACTTAGACTCCCGACAATCGGATCGTTTTATTGGATTGCCCACCCCCGCAAATGCTTTGTTTATTTCAGCCCTGCCACATTTGGCCATGGAGATGGAGTTTATTGGGGGCTTTTTGGCCTCTCCATGGGTGATTGTGGGTATTGCATGGGTTTTCGCCATATTGCTTATTTCAGAGCTTCCTCTGATCGCCCTTAAATTCAAGAATTTCAAAATTGGGGATAACAAGATGCGATTTGCACTGATTGGGATCGGCCTAGTTAGTTTTTCGTGGATGCAATTGGCAGGTATTCCACTTTTGATTTTGGCGTATATTGCTTTATCGATTTTAGAGCAAGCCATTGGTAGTGAATGAGGAAGAAGGCCAAACCGTATTTACTTTTACTTTTATTTTGGGCGATAAGCCTGTACTCTATTGCACAATCTCCCCTGTTTAAGTTTGGAGTCATCAAAAGCGGAGTTTACAAAATCACCGAAGCAAACGCTCGTCAACTGGGCTTTCAAAATCTATCGGAAATAGGGATTTATGGCTTTCCGGGAATGCTGCCTCAAAAACTGGATTCAGCACAGCTTTCCCACCAAGAAATCCCAGCATGGCAATCTGAAAATGCACTTTATGTGTACCTCGAAGGAACAACTCAAATTCAATTTGATGAGAATTTGGAAATTCATTTTTCTCATCATTTATATACAGACACGCTTCACTACCTAATTGGCAAAACAGCTAATCCAAAACGGATTCAAGAAATTCCAGGAAATTCATCTAACCTATCATCCGGTATTTGGTATTCTTTTCAAGGTCTAAAAGAAGAAAAAACCAACCTACTTAACTCTGGGAGATCTTGGTATTCAGATCCAATCAGACAAGGTCAAAGTTTGGGTGTCAATTTTGGCCTTAGTTCTACCACGAATGCCCCTTGGCTTTTGAAAGCAAAAGTAATGGGGCAATCTTCGGCCACTTCTCAAATGAGAATTCTGACAGGGGATGAATTAATCCGAGAAGTGAGCTTCAATCCAATTCTGACCTCCACTTATGGCATCAAAGGTCGGGAAGAAACGATTAACCTTGGATTTACTCCTTCCAACGGAAGGCTAAATCAGCTCCGTTTCACCTTTCAGGGAACAGGCGCCGGATTTTTGGACTTTGTGACGGTAGGCATACCGCATTCCGGTGACCAACTCCCTGATGGAATTTTTAATGGAAAAAATGCAGGCACGATAAAACTCCTTCCTAACAAGAAAATCTGGGAGATCAGTGATTTTTATAATCCAAAAGCTATCGGAACAGGAAATTCTGCTTGGGGAAAAAAATGGGCTGTATTTACAGAATCCAATTTACCTGAAATCAAGAATATCCAAGCTCTTGCTTCAATCCCTATTACTCCTTCAAAAGCCGAACTGATAATTATCACTGTCCCCCAATTTAAACAAGCTGCTGATCGATTAAAAGCACACAAGGAAGGATTAGGAATAGCGACTGATGTGGTATTTGTCCAAGACATTTTTGATGGATACGGATACGGAAATCCGGACGTGACCGCGATTCGGAATTTTATTGCTGCGAGTTATCACAAGGAAGGAAACCTTAAAAATATCCTCATCCTTGGTAAAGGGACTTTTGACTACAAAAACAAACTCAAGGGAAGACCTAACCTAATCCCTATTTACACCGGTAGGAGCAGCTTGGACCCTTTGACCACCTACAGTTCGGATGACTTTTTTGGATTTATTGATTGGGGACAGGGCGAATGGGAAGAATCGACCGGAGGTGATGAGGATTTACAAATTGGAATCGGCAGAATTCCAGCAATCAACTTCACGGAAGTAAGTGCTTGGGTTGAAAAAGTCATCAGCTACGAAACCCTCGATCAAGAATTCCTCCCTTCCAAAGTCTTGACCTTTCTGGCGGATGATGGCGATAACTCCATTCACATGCGGGATGCAGAAGTTCACTCTGAGTATTTAAAATCAACTCATCCCTTTTTTCGCAGCGAAAAGCTTTATCTGGACCGATACGAACAGGTAAAAAATGGAACGAACCAAAGTTCAACCGCTACAAGTCAAGCACTTGAAAAGTCACTAGATCGAGGCTCTCTTCTAGTCAACTACATCGGGCATGGAAACGAGACCACACTCACCGCAGAGGAGATTTTTAAAGTACCCAATTTGGAAAACTGGACCACCCAAAACCAGCTTGCACTTTGGGTGACGGCTACCTGTGAGTTTGGAAGGCACGACAGTCCATTTCTAAGATCAGCCGCTGAGGAGTTACTCTTCGCGAAAGGGAAAGGGGCCATGGGCTTATTGACTACAGGAAGGCCTGTGTTCAGTAGCATTAATTTCAAATTGAATCAGGCCTTCGTCCAAGAAGTCTTCAAAACCGAAAACGGTTTTTTTCAGGACCTTGGAAGCATCTACTTGAACACCAAAAACAAAAGTCAAAACGGCCCATTGAATCGTAATTTTTCACTTTTGGGAGATCCTAGTTTAAGGCTCAAAGTTCCTGATCTAGGCGTCAAGATCACCTCCATGGTGGATTTAAACACCAAAAATCCCATCGACACTCTTCGGGCATTGGATCAAGTAGAGTTAACCGGTGA
>VFQM010000080.1_pt1 | contig 117461 bp, 111 predicted proteins | sample 3512391 | NCBI WGS metagenome assembly VFQM01 (sample SAMN10412369, study PRJNA504923) | tailings metagenome | isolation source: Replicate 1 from Balatoc abandoned mine | place: Philippines | reverse complement strand
AGGATATTCCCTTAATCTATGAGAAAATCAGCTCAGGAACTCAACAAGTAGATTTGGGGGCGGATGATTTTGTGGTAAACGTAGAATTCAGGGTTAATACGGCTAAGGGAAAACTACTTTATATTGATGCTCAGGGAAGATTTCGTAAAAATGGCATGGCCTTGGGCATTCTTCGCGACATTACGATAAAGAGACTGGCACAAAAAGAGATGCTGGCTAAAGCCAGGCAAATTGAAATGATGCTTGGAGGTATAACGGATGGTTTTTTTGCTACCGATAAGCAGTTAAATTTTACAATGATCAGCCCTGTTTTTGCAAGTATGGCAAAAATGGAGCCTGAAGAAATGCTCGGCAAAAATATGCTCGAGTTATTTCCCTTTATGCGAGACGGTTATTTGGCGAACAAATACCTTGAGGTGCTTCAAACACAACTGTCTGTTCAGATAGAACATAGAAATCCAATAAATCAACATCAGGTATTTCATATTAATATTTACCCCAATCCAGAGGGTTTATTCATTTATTATCACGACATATCTATTTCAAAACAGGCAGAGTTAGAGTTAAGAGATACAAATGAACTCTTTAAGCGCTTGTCTACCAATGTGCCTGGTATGATTTATAATTTTTACATGACTGCAGATATGCAGCCTGTATTTCCTTATGTGAGCAGTGGTTGTGAAAAGTTGTTTGGTTTTGCAGGGCAAGAGTTGATTAAAAACGGTAGTTTGTTATTTGATTTTATTCACGAAGAAGACCTTGCCGGTGTAAAAGCTTCAATAATTTCTGCTTATGAATCTAATGAGCCATGGTCCTATGAGTTCAGGGTAATAGATACAAATGGAGATATAAGGTGGATTGGTGGTAATTCAAACCCTTACGTAGAGCGGGATGGTAGTAACTACTGGTATGGGTTCATGCAGGATATAACGCAACGTAAACTTGATGAGATAAGGATTGCAGAAAGTGAATTAAAAAATAGATTGATTATTGAGAATAGCGGTGAGGGAATTTTATTTACTGATGCTATGGGGGAAGTGCTATCTGCCAATCCTGAAGCATGCAGAATTTTTAAAATGACGGAGGAAGAGATATGTAATTCTGGTAGAAGTGGACTTGTAGCTGAAGATCCGGAAAATTTAGACAGACTTTTAAAGCAAAGAGAGGAGGAACGCTTTTTTAAGGGAGAGATTTTAATGAGACGAGGAGATGGCTCTGTATTTCCGGCAGAAATTGCTTCAAGACTTTTCATTGATCCGCGTGGGGCGCTTAGGGCATCCATTTTAGTGAAGGATATTTCGGATAGAAAAATAGCTGAGCAAGTAAGGGAGGAGATATTGGAAAGGTTTGAGAAAATTACAACTCATTTACCAGGCTTTATTTTTGAATTTAGACTTCAACCCAATGGACAATCTTACTTTCCATATGCTAGTGCAGGCATTTTAGAAATTTATAACCTCACTAAAGAACAGGTTTCACAGAGTGCTGAGAAGGTTTTTGAAACTATTCATCAGGATGACCTTCCAAAGATTTTTGAAACTATTAAGACATCTGCTGATAATCTTAGTATTTGGAATGAGGAGTATCGCGTACTATCTGCGGATGGTAAAGTTAAATGGGTAGAAGGTTATGCCTCGCCAGAAAGGCTAAAAGATGGAAGTACTCAATGGTATGGTTACATCGCTGACGTAAGTCCAAGAAAAGAGGCTGAGTTAAAATTACAAGAATCTCAAAACCGACTAAGAGCATTTTTTGATAGTAAATTAGATGCTACCATTCTTTTAGATCACAATTATACTATACTAGATTTTAATAAAAGAGTTATTGATAAATCAGAGCAGGTTTTTAACGGAACCCCAAGTAAGGGTGAAAGTATCCTTAACTATATCTTGCCAGAATTATCAGATATATTTCTTAGTAATTTTACCGATGCCTTAAACGGAGTTGAGAAGGAAACTGAAGTCGAAGTATTGTCATCTAAGCAAGAACTGACATGGTGGTTATATAGACACTTACCAATCTTTAATGCAGAAGGTAAAATAATTGGTGTGAGTTTTACTGCGGCCAATATAACAGAAAAGAAAAAACTAACGCTTGAAGTAAGCAGGTTGGCCTTGATTGCAAGCCGCACCAGTAATGCAGTTATTCTTACCGACATAAACGGTCATATTACCTGGGTTAACGAGGGTTTCGAAAGAGTTACTGAATATTCACGCAGTGAGGTAATTGGTAAAAAACCAGGCGCTTTTCTTCAGGGTGAGGAAACGGACAAGGCTACTGTTGAGAAAATGCGTGCTGGAATAATAAGTAAAAAGGGCTTTAAAGTAGAGTTACTCAATTATAGCAAGTCGGGAAGAAAATATTGGCTGGATGTTGAAGTACTGCCGATAAAATCAGATTCTGGTGAAGTAACAGGTTTCATGGCAGTAGAATCTGATATTACCAACTTGAAGAATGCTATTCATGAAATGCAAAAAAGTGAACAGGCATTGCAAACCTTTATGGACCATGCACCGATGGTGGCCTTCATTAAAGATTTAAAAGGGCGATATACTTTTTATAACAAAATGTATCGCGACTTTATGAATGATAAGGTGCTAAAGCCCGGATATACCGATTATGATATTTTTGATAAGGATTTTTCTGACTGGTGCAGGCAGCGCGATGAGTATGTTACGAGTACAGGGGAAATGATTCAATTTGAACATCATGTAAAAGGAGAAACCTTTCTAGAATATAAATTTCCGTTGAGAGACATTGAAAATAATATCATCTCAGTAGGTGGAATATCGATTAACATCACAGAGAAGCTGGATGCGCAAAGAAAGATAACTGAGAATGAGGAAAGACTCAGGACAATTACAGATAATCTTTATGATGGAGTTTTGTACCAATACATAGTTTCCGATAAAGGTGATATTGAAAGTTTCCCTTATGCCAGCAACGGAACCATGGACTTATTTGAGATAAGTGCTGATGAATTACGGGAAAACCCTATGCGGGCTTTCAACATTGTTCATCCCGATGATTTAGAAATCATGTTGCAAAAAGGAGAGCTTTCCAGAACAACCTTATCGGCTTTTGAATTTGAGTATAGAATAATTACACCTAGTGGTAAGTTAAAATGGATACAAACACGCTCTAAACCAAGAAGATTACCTGACGGAAGAACACTTTGGGATGGATTATCGCTGAACGTTACGTCAAGAAAAAAACTTGAACTTTCTGTGCAGGCTTCTGAAGCCAAGCTGCAGAGTATATTTCAAACGATGATCAGTGGTTTGATTGTTGTAGATATTAACGGTGAAATAACTTATGCCAACCAAAGTGCTGCAGATATTTTAGCCTTACAACCTAGTGAGATTGAGCATCGTTATTTTTCTGCTGCTGACTGGAAGCAAATCGATGAAGCCGGTGAACCCTTTCCGGCATCAGCATTGCCATTAGCCATTGCTTTGCGTGAGAAAATTCCGGTAACCAACATAGAGCATGGTATTGTAGCAGAAGGTGGAAATGTAAAATGGCTAAATGTAAATGCTGCACCATTATTTGATTATAAAGGCAATCTTATTGGAGCTGTAGCCAGTTTTCTGGATATAACAGAAAAGAAAAAGGTAGAGCTTGATTTAAGAGGAATTACCAACCGATTAACAATCGCGACAAAGACGGCCAAAATGGGTGTTTGGGAATGGAATTTGGAAACGGATGAGACCATTTATGATGAAATGCTTTATGAGTTGGTGGGACTAGAACCTGGAACAATTACCAATTTTGAAAAAATCAAAGAGTACATAATTGAAGAAGATCGTAAACGCTTAATTCAGGAAATAGAAAATGCAATAGCTGAAAAAACAGAGATACTCGAGACCACCATGCGTGTGATTCATGCAAAGTCAGGAGAGCTAAGACATTTCCTTGTAAGTAGCAGTATTGAATATGATAAGAAGGGCAAGGCCATCAGAATGATAGGCGTAGACTACGATATAACGGAGAGGGAGCACTATCAGCAAAACCTGAAGAAAATTTATGACGAATTAAATGCTGTTTTAAATGCTTCAACTGATGCTACGTTCTTACTCGATCCTGATTTTAAAATTAGGGTATTCAATAAATCAGCAGAAGCTTCAGTAGAACGAGTTTATGGTAAGTCAATAAAAACAGGAGATAATATTCTCGATTATACACCTCCCTCTTTAATTGATGATTTGAAGACAAATTTTGCAAAAGCGCTAGCAGGGAAGGTAGTTTACGTTGAAAGGGAAATCTCTTTTACCAAAACAATATCTTACTGGAATCAAATTCGCTATTTACCTGTATATGGAAGTGACGGAACTATTGTTGGTGTGTCATTTAATGCCTCTGATATATCAGGTCGGAAAAAAGCGGAACAGGAATTATTTCAAAGCCAGCGATATTTTGAATCACTTGTAAATTCACAATCCAGCTTTTTAATCAGGACTGATTTAGCGGGCAACTATATTTTTGCCAATAAAATGTTTTACGAGAAGTTTGGTTATGCACCGGATAAACTTATCGGCACAAATGCATTAGATACAATTCTCAAGATTGATCACGAAGCATGTTCTTTGGTAATTGAAAAATGTATTAAATCTCCGGGTGCAGTATTTCCAGTAACCTTAAGAAAGCCAAATCCTTCAGGTGGTTTTTTTGGACAGAGTGGGAGTTTGTGGCTTTGCAAGATGAACAAGGAAACCCAGTTTCAATCCAATGCGTAGGCCTTGATGCTACCGAACGCATGCAAAGCAAGTTCGAACTAGAGAAAGCCAATAATAGGCTAATGTTGGCTACACATTCTGCAGAAATGGGTATTTGGGAGTGGGATATACAAAATAATACTATTGTATGGGACCATCAACAATATGAAATATTTGGTGTGGTCGATTACCATGAAATAGATTTTAAGCTTTTCATGAGTCTTATTTATGAAGAAGATAGAATATTGGTACAAGAGGCGTTAGACAGATGCTTACAGGAAAATGAAAATTTTGATGCATTATTCAGGATTAAAAGATTGTCGGATGGTAAAATACGGTATGTAAAAGCTTTTGGATCCATCGAATTAAATACTAGTGGAGAGCAAATTCGTATGGTTGGTGTTAATTATGATGTTACCAACCAGGAAGTAGCCAATCAGGTAATCAGAGATAGTGAAGAACGATTCAGGTCAATGGCTGAGAATATTCCTGGCGCGATTTTTCAATATGTATTGAGACCAGATGGTAGTGACTCGGTGACTTACATGAGCAGTGGGTGTGTTAACTTGTGGGAAATTCCTGCAGAAGAAGCTATGTTAAACGCAAAGCCTCTTTGGGATGCTGTTCATCCGGATGATGCTCCAGCCATGGTTGCTTCTGTAATGACTTCGGCCAACACTATGCAGCAATGGCAGTGGCAGTGGAGAATTATTACGCCATCAAAAAAAATGAAATGGCTTGAAGCAAGGGGAGCACCAAAGAAACAAGCGGACGGATCGGTGATGTGGTATACCGTAATTTTGGATATCACTGATAGAAAATTGGCTGAAGAAGAGTTGGTAAAAAGCAGAAGTGAGTATCAACGTCTCGTACAGATGATTCCTGTAGGTGTTTACAAAAATACAAAGCAAGCAGATGGCTCCAGTAAATTATTATATGTAAGTAAGCGATGGTGCGATCTTCATGGGCTTCAGGAACATCAAATACTAAATGATGCTTCGCTTGTTATTAAAAATATTCATCCAGATGATTTGACTTCGTTCATGAGCATGGGCAATGAAGCCATACAGAATGAAACTGATTTTGTGTGGGAGGGTCGGATTGTGTTGAATGACGAGATTCGCTATTTACACATAGAATCTAAACCGGAAAAAATGCCAAGTGGCCATGTAATCTGGAATGGTATTGAGTATGATATTACGGAGCGTAAAATATCAGAGATTGAATTAATTAAAACAAACAGACTTTATTCAGTAACCAGTCAGATAAACCAAATGGTATTACATGCAAAAACCAAAGAAGAGGTTTTTGCTGAGGTGTGTAATATTGCAATTGAATATGGAAAATTCAGAATGGCCTGGGTTGGTATGTTGGATCACCAACTAGGAATTGTAAAGCCTGTTGTTTGGAAAGGGCATGTCGATCATTATTTTGATGTAATTCCTGATATTTCAATTAAGGATGTTCCTGAAGGAAGAGGACCAACAGGAACAGCTGCCAGAACTGGTCTTCCACAGATTAATAATGATATAACCAATAGTGAAAATGTAAACTACAGTTTATGGCGTGAAGAAGCACTGAAGCGTGGTTATCAGTCAAGTATAGGTTTACCGATAATTATCAATGGTGTAGTAAGTGGTGTGCTTACCCTTTATAAAGAAGAAACGAACTTCTTTACTGACAAAGAGATTGATCTATTACAGGAGGTAACTTCGAATATAGCCTTTGCCATTCATACAATTGAATCTGAGATTGACAGAAAGAAAAAGGAGATTGCTTTGCGCGAAAGTGAGGAGCGTTTCCGATCTATGGTTAGAGATTTAACAATAGGCGTTCTGTTACAAGGGCCTAATGCGGAAATACTATCCAGTAATAAGGCAGGTCTGGATTTATTAGGTTTAACCGAAGATCAATTAATTGGTAAAACTTCCTATGATCCTGATTGGGCTTTACTTAAAGAGAATGGTGAACCTTTTCCGATTGATGAATTACCTGTTCCCATAGCGATTCAAACTAAAAAACCGGTGAAGGGAGTAATTATGGGAGTAATGCGACCAACCCTTGGAGATAGGATTTGGTTGATGATTGACATTATACCTCGCTTAGATGAATTTGGAAATGTAATCAACGTAATTGCCACACTTAACAACATTACAGAACTGAAAGAAGCGGAGCAGGTAATGGCAGAGAGCCGTGAACGAATCCGGGTAATAAGTGATAACCTGCCAAGTGTAGCCATTTACCAATACGAGCTTATAGAGGGTGAAGATGATGGAAGGTATATTTATTTTAGTTCTGGTATTGAAGGTATAACAGGACTTACCGTTGAGCAATTATTAGCTGATCCTACACTGTATGATGACCGTATTCACCCCGATGATCAGGAACATAATAGAAGAATGATAGCCAAGGTAAATGCTAATCTGACTGTCTTTGATATTGAATACAGGTTCAAGCAGCAGAATGGTTTATGGCGTTGGTTTAGAAGAAGAAGTAGCCCAAGTAAATCAGGTGATGGTCGCGTGCTATGGAACGGTGTAATTATTGATATTACTGATCAGAAACAGGCAGAGCTACAACTTATTGATGCCCTAAAGGAAAAAGATCTGCTGATTAAAGAAATACATCATCGCGTAAAAAACAACCTGCAACTGATTTCGTCAATTATTTTTATTAAGATGGCCGGTATGGAGCCTTCAGGCTCGCGTAGCTTTCTCGAAAATATGCGCCAAAGAATTCGTTCGGTTGCACTTATTCATGAAAGGTTGCTACAGACAGGTTCAATCAATCAGGTAAATATTGCTGACTATCTGAACAAATTGATTCATGATTTACAAGTAAGTATCGTTCAGCCTGATGGAAAAATTGAAGTGGCTATCCAGGTACAATCAACAGAAATCAGTCTTGATAATGCTATTCACTGTGGGTTGATTGTAAATGAACTGGTAGTTAACGCCTTTAAGCATGCTTTTATTAATCGGGATGTTGGAAAAATAGAGGTTTCTTTTGAGAAAACAGGAGCTGATTGCATGCTTATGGTAAAGGATAATGGTGTTTCATTACCTGTTAATATCCAGCCAGGTTTGCATGGTTCATTCGGTATGGAGTTACTGGAAATATTTATTAAACAGTTGAAAGCAAAAATTGAAATTTACCGAGAACAGGGTACTTGTTTTATAGTTACTTTCAAAGTTGATGTTTAAGCTTTATCACTGATAATAATCATATTTTTAACTGATAATTACAGAATTCGATCTTTAAAGTTTATATTTAACTAGCATCATAATAGTTTAACCCCCAAACTATGTCTAAAGCTGGTATCCTCATAGTTGAGGACTCATTTATTGTAGCCTATCACCTCCAAAAGACTTTGGAGAGTGAGGGATACCATGTTTACGGTATATTAGATTCCGGTGAGCAGGCACTTGATTTTCTGGAGCACACAAAACCCGATTTAGTATTAATGGATATAATGCTAAATGGACAGCTTGATGGTATACAAACGGCAGGTGTTATAAAAAGTAAATTTAACTTACCTGTAATTTATATTACAGCCCTTACTGATAAAGATACAATTCAGCGCGCCAAGGTTACTGAACCCTACGGTTATCTTACGAAGCCATTTGAGGACAGAGAAATATTTACAGTGCTGGAGATGGCATTGTATAAGCATGATATTGAAACGCGATTGCGGAAAAGTGAAGAAAAATACTTTGCTACCGTGCGTGCAATGAGTGATGCACTTATTATTGTTGATAGCCAATTACAGGTTACGTACTTAAATCCCGCAGCTGAAAAACTTACAACAGTTTCGTTGGATAATGCACAAGGAAGAAATATTGTTGATGTTTTGCCTTTACAACATAATGAAACCCATGAATTTCCAATTAACCCAATTAAGTGTTCACTAGAACATGAAATTAATGCTTTTGAATCAGGCCTTTCGCTAGGAACCATAAGTACTGTTACAGATAAAAGGGGTGAACAAATTGGTTTTGTTTTAGTCTTCAAGGATTTAACAGAGAAGCAGGAACACGCAAAGTTATTACGGGAATTTGAGAACACCAGAGTTGCCGCTTTGATAGAGGGCCAGGAAAAAGAAAGAAGCAGAATCGCAAAAGATTTACATGACGGATTAGGTCAGATGCTTAATGCGATTAAAATGAATATTAAGCTTTTAGTGGATAATAAAGATAAGGCTAATGACATAGCAAAATTAATGGATGAGGCAATTCAGGAATCGATAAGAATTTCTGAAAACCTGCTCCCTTCAAAATTAAAGGATTTTGATTTAGCCACATGCCTTAAATCTTTATGTAAACAGATACAGGATACCTTAAAGGTCAGCGTTGCTTTTCAACAGACTGGTAAGGCACCTGAAATGGAACAAAATCAAAAGGTAAATTTTTACAGAATTGCCCAGGAAGCTGTTAATAATGCTATACGGCACGCACATGCTTCTTCTATTAGTCTGCAATTAATGACTAATCAGGAAAGTATACGATTACTTATTGAAGACAACGGTGGTGGTATGAAACCAATAAATGATGGTAAGCCACATCATGGTCTTGTTAATATGCGAGAAAGAACTGAGATGATGGGTGGCAAACTCATTATTGAAACAGATGCAAAAAGAGGAACACTGATTATCGCTGAAATTCCATTATCACAAACTGAACATGCCCATGTCTAATAAGTACAGCATTTTGCTTGCTGATGATCATGCAATGATTAGAGAAGGTATTAAAAATCTTTTAAAGCAAGCAAAGGATTTTCTGGTAGTAGGGGAAGCATCAAATGGTGCTGAAGCAATAGCACAATATGAAAAGCTTAAACCAAATTTGCTCATACTGGATATCTCCATGCCTGATATGAATGGTATGGATACAGCCAGGAAGATTGTTGAACTTGACGGGAATGCTAATATACTTATGCTATCTATGTATGATGATGAGGATTATATTAGTCGTTGTATAGAAAGTGGCGTGAAAGGTTATGTTGTAAAAAGTGAGAGCGGACAAGAGTTGGAATATGCAGTTCGTGCTGTGTTACAAGGCAAAACTTATTTTAGTCATAAGGTGCAAGAAGTGATTCTGAATAAGTATAAACAAAATGTAACACGTAAAAAGCAACCGGAAGAAGTTGTAAAGCTTACAAATCGTGAGATTGAAATTATTCAGTTAATTGATCAGGGCTTAACCAGTCAACAGATGGCGGATAAATTATTTATAAGTCCAAGAACTGTAGAAACCCACAGGGCTAACCTGATGAAAAAATTTACTGTTAAAAACGCCATTGAATTGGTTAAAAGAGCCAGGCAATTGCAAATCGTTACCTAGGTAAGCTTTAGTTACCTACGTACTTTTACTCATTAAAATTCCCGAATTATCTGTATTGGTCAGGCAAGCAAATCATGTCAACTTTGTAATGAAACAGGGATGATATGTTAGCGGTGAACAGAGATTTGCTAAAAGAGGGAGGAGAGGAAGAAGCAGAACGTAGGAAGCAGGCACTCAGACTTCGTAATCTGTACAGGGCTTTTGTTGATAATACCTTTGAGTTAATTTTCCGATCTTCACTCAAAGATGAAATTCAATTCAGTAATAGACTTTTCATAGAAACTTTCGGATTCGATAAGTTTAAAAGAGCTAAGGGCTCTGATATTCGTGATCTCTTTGAAGATGTTAATGAATACGAAAAATTAAAAAGCAGAATTATCCGCGAACAGCGTGTGCAGGGGGTAGCGGTTAATTTTAAATCACTGACTGGCCAAAAGATCGTTGCCCTGGTTAACATTCAAATTCAGACCAACGAGTTGAACGAACCCATGATCAACTGGACGGCACTGGATATTTCAGAAAGAGTTGCTTTTGAACATAATCTTGAACAGAAAAATCAACAATTAGCCAAGATCAATCATCAGATGGAGAAGTTTCTCTACAGTACTTCTCACGATTTACGAGCACCACTCACTACCATTATGGGGCTTGTTAATTTAATCAGGATGGACTCTAAAGACAATGCATTGGTGGAGTACGCTAATAAAATTGAGATAAGCACCAACAAACTGGATAAAATAATCAGAGATATTATTAGTTTTTCCAAAACAACTTACAAGAATATTCATAGTGAAAAAATTGATTTTGAGTCACTTATTTGGAAAATTGTTAATAACCATTGTGGTGACGAACATTTCGGTAAGATAAAAATTCAAGTCTCCGTGGTAGGCAGCAGCTTATTTTATAGCGATACAGATCGAATTGAAATTATTCTTGATAACCTTATCAGAAATGCCATTCAGTTTGTAGATGTGAATAAATCGCATTCATTTATTAATATCACAACACTTGTTTCAGCCGATGCGGTCGTGGTGGAGATTCACGATAATGGTATAGGCATTGCAAGGCAATATTTCGAATCAATTTTTAATATGTTCTATAAAGCCACCGTACATTCCAAAGGTGCAGGTTTAGGTTTATACATTGCTAAAGAAGGTATTGAGCAGTTGGGTGGTAATATAGTGGTAAATTCCGAAGTCGGTTTTGGCAGCTTATTCAAATTGACCATTCCCAATAGTCCAAAAGGAAAGCTGATAAATCGCAAACAGCAACTTAATCATACTGCTAGTTAAATTGGTGCAAATGAGGTTATAGACAGCTTCACTATTGCTCGTAAATTTTATTGGCTATTTACTTTTTATGCAACTAAGCAGACGAAGTATTTTTTTGAGGTAAGAACTGATTTTCATCAGGTAATTATATTTTTTAAGCATAATTCCATAATAAAATCAATATGGAATTCCCCTCAATTATAATATCCTATAAAGTCCAAAATATATTCTAAGTAGTTCTACTGAGCCATTTTCGGTAGTTAATCGGAGAATAAAATACAAGAATACGCGGATTGAGCTGCTCTCGCTTTTACCTGACCTTTACTTAAAAATAAGACGGGTATGGAAGCGAACATTATGGCTGCAGAAATAGACCTGAATTTGATTCCGCGTCAACTTCGACATAGAAGCAACTTTAACGAAACTCAGGTATTGGCTTATTTGAGTGGATTGACTACTTACTATCGCGAGGCCCTAATTATAGTAGAGGATTCTCATCTTTTAATAATGGTAACTGGAAAATCATCTCAGTTACTACTGCAGGCGATTCGTTCATTTGCTGATGATGTAGCTATTGTTAATCTGTATCGCACAACCCAAGCTTCCAGGAATTTTTTCTACAAGGTAGTAAAAGGAGAGTGCTGGAAGAATATCGAATCCAAGAGCTTGAAAAATGCCATTGAAAGAGGAACTCGATATGCAAAGATTGCCGATGCGCTCGGCACGTCTCTTGGGCAACTGATTAAAGAAGGTATGGAGCTTTACAATTTTTCTCACCGCGCTTATACCTGGGAAACAAAAAGATTGGCTTTAATAAAGTATCCCACCATCAGCGATTTTGACTTTGAACAAAGCTGTCTTAATTAATTGTATGGCAAAAATATCCCTCTTCAAAAATAATAAAGCTTTGATGAATTTTCGCATTTACAGCTTACATGCTATTCAAATTATAGCGTGGATACTCCCTGTTATTTTACTTGTGTACACCATTGCCTGGTTTATGGTTATGGTTGGACATAGTTTAGAAATTTTATAAAAAATAAATCGTAAACATCATTAAATAAAGACTTATGAAACCAAACTATTATCAGGATAAGGAAAATGGTGGTACCGGAGGTGGTGCCTCAGCAGCAAAAACTGATTCAGCAGCTGAAATCCGAAAGCGATTAACAGATATTGAAAATTTGTTAAAAGCGCAGCACGAGGCTTACGATCAGGCCATAGATGGTATTGTTATTTTTGATAAGGAAAATGTAATACAATCAATTAATAAATCTGCGTCTACTTTTTTCGGTGTAGATAAGCGTAGTGTAGTGAATAGTAATTTGTCTGTTTTATTTTCAGCAGAACAAGTTTCTCAAATCAATTCACTTCAACCGGGGCAGGAGCTTGAGCTTCAAATCAAGAAGAGTAATGGCGAAATGTTATGGTTTTCGGTTTCTGATGCTAAGGCATTTGCTAATGACAAAATACAACACACCTTATTTATCAAGGATGTAACAGTGCAGAAGAAATCAGCCTTGGAACTGGAAGAACTGCAGCGTGAGTTGAAAACGCGCATGGATCAAATCAACGTGGCTTGTGTTGTGTCTGAAGCTGACTTAAAGGGAGATATACTTTTTGTAAACGATTTACTTTGCGAAGTTTCTCAATACACAAGAGAAGAGTGTATTGGTCAGCCGCACAGTATGTTCCGCCATCCTGATATGCCGAAGAGTGTTTTCAAGGAAATGTGGGCAACAATTGGTAAAGGAAAAATTTTCAGAGGTATTATCAAAAACAGAAAAAAAGACGGAAGTGCCTATTGGGTGGATGCCTTGATTGCACCTGTGTTGGGACCTAATGGTAAACCTGTAAAATATATTGGCGTACGCTATGTTATTACAGAGCAGGTGGTAAAGCAGCAGGAATTGGAAGGGGCAATGGGAGCCATCAATGCCGCTAATGCTTATATTGAATTTACACCTGATGGAATTATTTTAAAGGCAAACGACTTGTTCCTCTCTACTATGCAATACACCTCAAATGAAGTTGAGGGTAAGCATCACAGAATGTTTTGCGATACTGCCTATACGAATACACAGGCTTATCAGCAGTTGTGGGCAAATCTTAAAAATGGTATTCCGCAAATTGGAGAATTTAAGCGCAAAACAAAGAGCGGAAACGATATTTGGATTCAGGCAAATTACACACCTGTAAAAGATGAGAAAGGTAATGTTATCAAGGTAATTAAGTTAGCTACTGACATAACGGCTCAAAAAATCAAGAATAATGATTATGAAGGGCAACTGGCTGCTATTGGTATGTCCAATGCCGTTATTTCTTTTAACATGGATGGCACCATTATCGATGCTAACGATAATTTCTTAAAAACCTTAGGCTATAGTTTGAGTGAGATTAAAGGTAAGCACCATCGTATGTTTGTAGAGGCCGAGTATGGTCGCAGTGCTGAGTACAGAAATTTTTGGGAGACACTCAATAGAGGAGAATATTTTGTAGGTACCTATACCCGCATTAACAAGCATGGTGAAGAAATTTACATTCAGGCATCTTATAATCCGATTAAAGATGCTGACGGAAGACCTTACAAAGTGGTAAAGTATGCCTTAGACATGACAGAAGTGATCCGCGTGATCAAGGCTATGTCGAGAGGCGATTTAAGCTTGCGCTGCAATACAGCAGTTGATAATGGAGGATTGACGGCTGAGATTAACAAAACCTTGGACAATCTAAATTCTGTTTTAGGACAGATCAGCCAGGGATCAGATGTAGTAGCTAAATCATCTGATCTATTGCAGAAGAAAACAGACGACATGAAGCGTAATACCGCTGAAGTGGCTACTGCCATTTCGCAAATGGCAAAGGGCGCACAAGATCAGGCTTCGCGTACTGATGAGTCTTCTAAACTGATAAATCATGTAATGACTTCTTCTAATGATATGGAGAAGAAGGCAAACATGATTAATAAGGCCGCGGAGAAAGGATTAGAGAGTTCTAATCAAGGTATGCGCACGGTTAAAGTGTTGGTTAACAATATGAATGGCATTAAGGATTCTGCAGGACAGACTTCACAATCCATCAGTGTACTTACCAAGCGAACTGAAGAAATAGGTCGCACACTAAACGTGATTACTGATATCGCAAGCCAGACTAATCTTTTAGCACTTAATGCCGCTATAGAGGCAGCGCGTGCCGGTGATGCAGGAAGAGGTTTTGCTGTAGTGGCTGAAGAGATCAGAAAACTGGCGGAAGATTCAAGAAGATCAGCTGTGGAGATTGAAAAGATTATTGGTGATGTACAGAAAGATACTCAGGCAGCAGGTAAGGCCATTGAAATAATGGAAAGTAGCGTGAAGGAAGGCAATAAGTCAAGTATTGAAGCAGAGGTGATCTTCCAGGAAATTGCTAAAACCAGTGAGGAGACTTTCTCTTCCTCAAAAGAAATTCAAACAGCGACCAGTACACAGAAAGAAGCCATATCAACCGTTGTGAAAAACATCGAACAGATTGTGGTGGTATCTGAGGAGACAGCAGCAGGTACACAGCAAGTGGCCAGCTCAAGCCAGCAGATGAGTTCAGGTATGCTTGAGATTGCAAAGGCTGGAGATGAATTGTCGGCTGTAGCTGCAGAATTACAAGCAGGCATTCAGCAGTTTAAACTCAGAAAATAATAAGTCAAGGTTAGTGATGTGATAAAAGTGAGTTTATCACATCACTGCCTCTTACAACTAAATAAGAAATGTATGGCAGAAGCAATCGTTTCAAAAAAGCATGAAAGCAAAGCTCAGCGTTCGCTGCAGATTGTGGTTTTCAAATTAGGTCAGGAAGAGTACGGACTGCGGATTGATCAGATTAAGGAAGTAGTCATTACCCCTACGATCACCAGAATGCCTCAAACACCTTCTTATGTAAAAGGTGTGGCGAATATACGTGGTAATGTTATTGCCATTTTCGATTTAGAAGACAGATTTAACCTTCAGCGAAACGAAACACAATTATCAGCTAAAAAATATACGCTGGTGGTTGAAAGCGAAGATTTTAAGATGGGACTTCTTGTTAATGAGGTACCCAATACCATTTCCGTAAATGCCAGCGATTTAGATGAATCAGTAGGTATCATAGCCGATGCAAATGCTGAAGTAAACTACATCAAGGGAATCATTAAGACCGGTACACGCCTAATTATTTTAATTGACATTTTTAAGGTCGTTGATCAGGAGTTAACCACTAATTTGAAAAAGGCTACAGCGGCATGAAGGAATTCAAGTTAAATATTGATGAACAGGCTGTAAGTACTTACGAAAATACTGTTTACAACTGCTTAGGTCTTGGATCCTGCATTGGGTTGTTTTTGCAAGATCGCACTACAGGTATTTCAGGTGGAGCGCATATTTTATTACCGCAAAGCATACCCCATGTTATCAATACTTTATTGCAGGAATTTAGAAGTAAGGGCAGTACCCTGTTAAACCTGAGAGCAAAAGTTGTCGGTGGTGCCAACGTAATCGCTACTGGTTATGAAGTAGGTTCACAAAACGCAGACGCTGTGTTAGACTATTTGATTCAGCAGAAAATATTTATTGCTGCTAAAGATCTTGGTGGGCATCAAAGCAGATCAGCACAGTTTAATGCCGGTACGGGAGAAATGACTGTACGATTTTCACAGACTAAAGAGTTAAAAGTTTATTAATTAAAATTCAGAAACCATGGCTAAGAGTGTTCTAATTGTTGATGATTCTCTTTACATGCGCACTTTAATAAAAGATGCGCTAGAGGGAAATGGCTATAGTGTTGTAGGTCAGGCTGCAAATGGTGAAGAAGCTATTGATTTGGCTTTCGAACTTCAGCCTGATTTGATTACACTGGATAATATCTTACCGGATATGATTGGTACAGATATTTTAAAGGTATACCAGGATGAAGGATTAAAGTCAAAGGTAGTAATGATCAGTGCAGTAGGGCAGGAGTCAGTGGTGAATGAGGGACTTCGTCTGGGGGCTCGTGCTTACATCGTTAAACCTTTTACCAACGAACAATTGGTGCAGGCAGTATCCAACGCTTAATACCTCTTCTATGCCTGCTAATCGAATCCGTACCCTCATCGTTGATGATTCTGCTCTGATGCGTAAGTTAATCACCGACCTCATTAGTGCAGATACATCCATTGAAATTGTTGGTACGGCCAAGGATGGTAAGGTGGGAAGTGATATGGCCTTGGAATTGAAACCAGATGTGGTAATAACAGATATGGTAATGCCTGAATTTGATGGCATGTACCTGGTTAAATCTGTTATGGATAAGCGCCCCATGCCCATTATTGTTTTAAGTTCTTTGGATAAAACAAACTCGAGAATATTTGATGCCTTACAATATGGAGCTTTTGAGTTTATTGATAAACCAAATGGGGCAGATGGTCGCAATGCCTTTAATGATCCGCTCATTAAACTCATCAGAGAAGCTTCACTAACGGATACAAATCTGTTGAAAGCAAGGCAGCTAACACATAAGAATACACATACACATACTTTTACCCAACAGCTTAACTACGACATAGTGGTAATAGGTGCTTCCACGGGAGGACCCGGTGCAGTTGAATTGATCATTAACAACCTTCCCCGTAATCTTCAGGTTCCGGTGGTGATTGGTCAACACATGCCACCACGTTTTCTGGAAACATTTTCAGAACGACTTAATGAAAATAGTCCTTTACCGGTAAAGCTGGCAAGACGAGGAGAAATATTAAAGGCAGGGGTAATTTATGTTGCTAATGGTGAATCTAATACTTGCATAGAAAAGAACATGATTACCGGGGCACCCATGATTACATCTACCAGTAAAAAATTTGAAGAATTTAATTTCCCTTCTATTGATTGTTTATTTGAATCAGTAGCCGATACCTATGCCGAGCGCAGCATTGGTGTGATCCTTACCGGTATGGGTAAAGATGGCATGCTTGGTCTTTCAAAAATTAAAAGTAAGGGTGGATACACCATTGCCCAAGATGAGGAATCGTCTGTAGTATACGGCATGCCAAAGGCAGCCTATGAATTCGGAGCAGTTAAACAGATTGTTCCACTTACACAAATTTCAGGTTTTATTGTAAGCTGTTTGTAAATGAAGTAGCAATGAGTAACAAAGAAGAAGAATACAAAGAAATTTTTTTGGCAGAAGCCATGGAAAATTTTGAAGAAATTAACAGGCTGCTTACTGTACTTGAAAAAAGTAAGAATGATAAAAATACAGTGCATGCTTTATTTCGCATTACGCATACACTCAAAGGCAACGCAGCGGGTATGGGCTACACAGGTATTGCTGAGATGGCGCATGTGTTAGAAGATTTATTTGGCGAAGTAAGGGAAGGTAAAATTGTATTGGATGAATCACTTTATGCTTCCTTATTTAAGGCCACTGATGTATTGGGTACCTTGGTCAATGCTGTACGTGATGGTAAAGATGTTAAATATAAAGGCATTAAAACAAAGCTGGAAGTACTTGTAAAGCGGGCACACGAAAATGCCAAAGAAAAAGTACAAGAGGAAGAAAATAAAGTAAGCGCATCAACCGATATTCCATTCGCTCCGGACGCCATTGGGGTTGGCGCTCAGCCTTCCGTTGAGGAAGAAGCTGAGGGTCCGGACGAATCGGATACTAAAATTTCATTTTCAGATCTAGTGCAGGTGCCTGTACGAAAATTGGATAACCTATTAAATCTTGTAGGTGAATTAATTATTGAAAAAGACAGAATACTGGCGTCCAAAGTAAATAGTGGTTTGCATGGATCTAATGAATATGCCAGGCTTAGCCGAATCAGTTCTGACTTACAATATTCCGTAATGGATGTGCGCCTTGTACAGGTTGGATTTTTGTTTAATAAGTTTCATCGGGTGGTACGCGATGCTGCTACCCTTGAAAAGAAGAGTGTAGTACTGAAACTGGAAGGAACTGAAACAGAAATAGACAGAAATGTTTTGCAAGTAATCAGCGATTCGTTGATACACATTGTGCGTAATGCTGTAGGCCATGGAGTGGAAAGCCCGGAAGAAAGAATAGCAGCAGGTAAACCAACAGAGGGAACCGTGTGGTTAACTGCAAGGGGTGAAACCGATTCAGTGATCATCGAAATAAAGGATGACGGCAAGGGATTAAACTATGATCGTATTAAGGCTAAGGCTATGGCTAAGGGCTTGGCAACAGCAGAAGACCTTGAGCGAATGACACAGGATGAATTAAGCCTTTTGATTTTTGAGCCTGGGTTTTCCACCATGGATCAGGTAACAGCCATTGCCGGCCGGGGTGTAGGCATGGACGTAGTGCGTAAAACCTTAGATAGTATAGGTGGTGAAATAAAGGTAAGCAGTGAAACAGGTCTTGGTACCACTATTCAGCTAACGCTTCCATCTTCCATGGCAGTAAAGTCTTGCCTATTGTTTGAGCTAAAAGAAGAAGTGTACGCTATACCACTAGCGTATACCGAGTCCGTTATTTCACTGTACCGCTCTTCTATACACAAAGCAGGTGGTGGTTTGGTAGCTTCTCATCTGGGTAAAAATATTGCCATTGTCTTTTTAAAAGATGTATTTGATTATGATCCTAATATGCTTGGACAAAGTAATAATGCTCTTCAAAAAGCATATGATAGTGTACATCCTGAAGAAAAACTGGATATAGTAGTGGTAACCTTTAACAATAGAACTGTTGGTTTTGTGGTAGATAAGCTACTGCAACAAAAAGAAATCGTAGAAAAACCTTTGATGAAGCCTGTCGATAAAATAAAATTTATCGGAGGTTTCACCATTTTGGGAAGTGGTAATGTTTGTCTGGTATTGAATGTGCCCTTTATACTCCACTTCATTTTTAGTCTTTCATCGCAAGGCAGGTCTTCAAAAAACTTTTCACTTAACTAAGTATTACTCCTATGGATGCGAACAGAGAACGTGAGAAATTTGTTATACATATTATGAATCAGGGCTTTCAGCGCGCATCTGATGCCTTTTCTTCTTTTATCGGTAAGTCGGTTAAAATTACCAATACACAATCTGTGTTAGTAAGACATGCTAATGATTTCTCATGCATTTCAGATGAAGAAGGAGAGATCATCGTTTTAATCACAAAACTGATTGGCGATTTATCGGGCAAGTCTTACCTCATCCTGAATGCAGATGAAACTTCAGAAATTGTCAAGATTACCTCACAAACTTTTGGTTTTGTCAGTCATCAGTTAAATGATGCATTGTTGATGGAGATAGATAATATTATTTCTGCCTCTGTGATTTCTGAATTATCAAACGGTTTGCACCTTGAAGTATATGGCGATGTACCAGTACTCAGACGCATGCAGGGTACTGAATTAGAAAGTTTTATGGAAAAGGAAGTAGAAGGTCTTGACCGTTCCACTATGATTTTGTCGAATACCACTTTCCAGTTTAATGTAAGCGAACGTGTACATCCTCAGTTTTTGTGGAAACTCAGTTCACGCATATTTGAGACTGTACCTAGTGAGAAAATTCACCATAACAGCTAAAAAATGAAAAGTAAAATTAAGATCCTACTTATTATTTTGGTGCTTACTTTTTTGAGTACTGGTTTTCTTGTCGCTTTTACAGAAAATCGCTACCTCATCGGTGTTGGATTTCTCACAAGTGGATTAATTTCATTTTTACTGGTCGTTAGATTTTATCGTTTTGTGCTGGCACTTGTACAGCAAACAAATGCATTATTAACTAGCAAAAAACATGATGATAAAAGTACCGGTATAGATGTTTTCGATAGATTAACGGAGAACCAACAACTGATTAAACGTAAGTTTAACTTAACAGCCCAGTACATCAAACAGATAGATTCTACTCAATCTACTGATGAGATGGATGCCTTGGTAAAAAATGATGCCATTGGCGAAGCCATTTTTTCAGTAAAAGGTCAGTTGCATCGCTTGAAAGAAGAAGAGGACAAGCGCAATTGGGTCAATCAGGGTATGGCACGTTTCAGCGAAATACTTCGCGATAAATCTGAACTTTCAACTTATACGCAGCAAATCATTAGTCAGTTAGTTAAATATATTGGTGCTAATCAAGGTGCGCTGTTTCTTGTAAGAACGGATGAGGATGATGATCGTTATATGGAGATGGTCGCTTGTTACGCTTACGATAGAAAGAAATTTGTAGATAAGCGAATTACTGAAGGTGAAGGTATTTTGGGGCAATGCATGCTGGAAAAAGATTTTGTTTTTATTACCGATGTTCCTGGCAGCTATGTTAAAATCACTTCAGGGTTGGGAGAAGCCACCCCAAGAAATATTGTAGTGGCTCCCCTTATTTTTAATGAAGAATTTTATGGAGCTATCGAGCTGGCATTGTTTGACGTTATGCCTTTGCATCATAGAGATTTTTTGAAACGTGTTGTTGAAAATATTGCTTCGGAGATGGCCTCGCTACAGGGTTACCAACATACACAGCATTTATTGAACGAATCAAAAACATTAACAGCCGAATTGCAGACCAGGGAAGAAATGATGAAGCAAAACCTGGAGGAGCTGGCAGCAACCCAGGAAGAAATGGCGCGTAAGCAAAGTGAGCTCTCCGGTATAATACATGCTATCGATGCTACCTTGGCTACAGCCGAATTTTCGCTGAGCGGAGAGTTGATCCGATCTAATAATCTCCTGGCAAATTTTTTAAAATGTACGCAAGAGGAACTGAATACAAAAGACTATACCATTTTAATGCGGAAGCAGACTGTATCATGGGCACTGATTACGCATGGTAAAATTAAGGCAGGCGATTTCGAAACAATTGATAAAAATGGTAATTCAGTTTGGCTAAGCATAACCTTTACGCCTATGTTGAATGCTCTGCAGCAGGTGGATCGAGTATTATGTATGATTCAGGATATTACAAGTAAAAAGAATAGAGAAATTGAATTTGAAAGACTCTCACTGGTGGCAAACAATACCGACAACTCTGTAATTATCACAGATGCCAATGGTATTACTGAATACGTCAATGAGGGCTTTACCAAAATGACTGGTTTTGCACCGCATGAGATAATTGGTAAAAAACCTGGCGATTTATTACAGGGCCCGCTTACCGATCAGGATACAGTAAGCAAGCTCAGGACGATGATTGATTTGCAAGAACCAATCTTTGAAGAAATACTGAATTATAATAAAAGTGGCGAAACATACTGGGTGTCGCTGGCTATTAATCCGGTTACCAATGATGCGGGGGAGGTAGTGAAGTATATTTCAATCCAGGCAGATATTACAGAAACAAAAATGCGGGCCCTCGACTTTCATCAGAAGATGAAGGCCTTGAGTAAATCCAATGCCATTATGGAAATGGATTTAGCAGGTAACATTATCGAAATAAACGATAACTACGCACATTTGCTGGGTTATGAGGTAGATGAGTTACTCGGTAAGCCCTACGCTGTAATAACCAAGCGTGAACATATTTTTGATAAGCTGCTAAATGAAATTAAAAGTAATGGACTCCAGAGCGGTGAGTACAAGCGTTTCGATAAGCAGGGTAACAGTCATTGTATGAAGTTAATGGATTATCCTGTTGTTGATTTGAAAGGAGATCTGATTAAAATAATAGAATTTGGAGTAGACGTCAGTAAGCAGAAACTGCTGGAGAAAGAAGCAGAAAAAAAACAACTGGAATTGGCGAGTTATTTATCAGCCATTAATAATACCATAGCTTCGGCAGAATTTGATTTGGCCGGTAATTTTATTTCCGGTAATGATATTTTTCTTACTGTAATGGGTTACAAACAGCATGAGTTAACAGGAGCTGGTTATAAAGACTTGATGATCGATGAACCCAGTGTTCACATGATGTGGGAGAATCTTAGGTTAGGAAAATTCTTTTCGGGTGAGTTCAGGTTGAAGAATAAGGAGGAACAAGAGCTTTGGTTAACCGGTACCTTCAACCCAATAATCGTGCAGAATGAAGTGCCAGATAAAATCATGATGTTTGCGCAATTCACCACACAGGAGAAAGAAAAGATTAATGATCTTTCCTCACTGATTAATTCGTTAAAAGCCACATTGCCAATGGTTGAATTTAACGAAAATTTTAGCTGCAAAACAGCTAACGAAAGATTCATGAAGTTATTTGGTTTAACAAGGCAACAACTAAGAGGGAAATCGCTTAATGATTTTGTTGACGATTGTTACAAGGGTGTATTCACCACCATGCAAAACGATATGCTGAATCAGGAGCACGCTACCTTATTAATACCTTTTACAATAGGCGATAAAACAGCCACTTTCGAAACATCCTTAACTGTTATACGAAATCTGGAAGGAAAAATAAGTCGTTTTGTGTTTATTCTTATTAAGGTCGTAGAAGATCGCGTACCAGTTATGGCTGTTGTTTAAAAAAATCTGCTATTCCTTTTAGATACAGTTGTTTTCAAAAGGCATAGATTTTATAAAACGGATTTTAGGTAAGGGCTTAGATTAGCAGTTAAAAAAATATGGAAACAAATACTACGTCAGTAGAAGTATCGGAAGAAGAGGTAAAGTCGCTGGCGCAAAGTATACTCACCCGTTACGGAATAGACTTTACTTGCTATGAGCCGAAATCCTTGCGGAGAAGAATTGTAAGGTTATTAAATCTTTACAACTTTGAATCTGTGCACAGCCTGTGGGTAAAGTTACTGCATGACAATACCTTTATTCAGGTTTTTATGAATGAAGTGAGTGTAGGCATGACTTCCATGTTTCGTGACCCTGTTTTCTGGAAACATCTTAAGCAAAGACTTACTACTGATTTTAAAAATAAGCCCTCCTTATCTATATGGCATGCAGGTTGTTCTACGGGAGAAGAAGTTTATTCAATGGCCATTTTATTGGGGGAAATCGGATTCAGAGACAAAACCCAGGCACTGGCTACAGATATTAATATGCATGCCATTCAGGAAGCAAAGAATGGTCGCTATCATAAAATTAAAATGATCGAGAACGAAGCTAATTTTAAGAATTATAATATGTATAGCGACTTCTCTAAATACAGTATTTCAGAAGGTACAGAGGCTGTAATGATAGACGATTTAAAAAACTATGCACACTATGAATACCACAACCTGATAACGGATCCGGTGAAAGACACCTATGATCTCATTTTGTGCAGAAATGTGATGATTTACTTTGATAACCAGGCAAAGGTAAAATTGCTTGATAAATTTTATGATGCACTTAAACCTGGCGGATTATTTGTAATTGGTTTTTATGACACCATGCTTTCATGGATTAACTACACTAAGTTTGAATTGATTGATGAAGAAGCTAAAATCTTCAGAAAATGTTAAGAGTCGTTGGGAACAAGACTCGATTTTTACTCAACATGTATTCAAATGTGTTTAATTGATTCTATTTAATACTTGTAATATTTATTATAACCATTGGTTTTAATAAAAATCCGTCTGACCGCTGTTTGCTTCACTATTCAGCGGTCTGACGGATTGTGTCGATCCTTAAAATTTTTTCTTTTGAAACTGTTAGTATTCAAACTAATAAACTGATAATAGCAGTAAACGCAAAGAGGCTTGAAATAGAAATTCACAACATTGAGCGCGAGTTACCATCTAAATAATGTAAATTTTATAGATTGTTCCCCTTTAGTTGGAATAATAAACTGGTCTAGGTCTGTAAACTGATATCCATAAACAGATAATATTTTAGTTGAGTTATAATTATTGGATTAGTCCTTGGTGATTATCTTTTACCTTTGTGTATGAGCAAAAAGGTAAAGTATGCATCCTTATCTCTTCTGGGAGTACTATTAATTGCTTATTACTTTTTACTGCCGGATAAGTTATTTAACGATCCTTATTCCACTATTTTGCTAGCCAACAAGGGCGAACTCTTGTCTGCTGGTATTGCTGCCGATGGACAATGGCGTTTCCCGGAAACAGATTCCCTTCCTGCTAATTACATTCAAGCACTGATAAGCTATGAGGATAAGCGTTTCTTTTCGCATCCAGGTTTTGACTGGCGCGCCCTTGCAAGAGCCACCAGACAAAATTTAAAATCTACACAAATAGTAAGTGGGGGCAGTACCATCAGTATGCAGGTAATACGACTTTCAAGGAAGAATAAGAGTCGTAACATTATTGAAAAGCTGATTGAAGTAGTATTAGCCACGCGACTTGAGTTACGCTATTCAAAGCAAGAGATATTAAAACTATACGCATCACATGCGCCCTTTGGCGGTAATGTAGTAGGTATAGAAGCAGCTTGCTGGCGCTATTTTGGCAGAAGCCTCCATGATTTATCTTGGGGTGAGGCAGCCCTGTTGGCTGTGCTACCAAATGCACCTGCTTTGCTTCATCCAGGTCGTAATCCCGAGGCACTCAAGCAAAAACGCAACCGATTATTAGACCGCTTACAAGGGCAAGGTTTGATAGATGCCTTTACCTGCCAACTTGCCAAGACAGAACCTATACCAGAAAAGCCTCAGGCTTTACCCAGGTTGGCGCGACATGCACTTCAGCATCTAATGAAATCCGGCTATGATCAGCGTAAGAATAAAAGTAGTATTTCATTTAGTTTACAAGAGCGGGTGGAGCAATTGCTGGAAGAGCAGCACAGGAATTTAGCAGCCAACAACATTAACAATGCGGCCGCCATAGTACTGAATACACAAACAGGAGAGGTGCTTGCTTACGTTGGCAATATTTCATCGGATAAGAAAAATAGTTTTCAAAATGAAGTGGATGTAATTAATGCACCCAGGAGTACAGGCAGCATTTTAAAACCATTTTTATTTGCTGCCATGCTCGATCAGGGTGAGATGCTTACCAAAACATTGCTCCCCGATGTGCCTACATTTATTAATGGCTTTGCCCCTAAGAATTTCTCCAGGGAGTATGATGGTGCAGTGCCTGCCGATAAAGCATTGATTCGTTCATTGAATATCCCTGCGGTACATCTTTTGAAAGAATACCGTTACGAAAAATTTCATACGCTTTTAAAAAATATGGGTATGAGTACCTTGCATCATACACCCGATCATTATGGCCTGTCCTTAATATTGGGTGGAGCTGAGGGCACCCTGTGGGATATAACAGGTATGTACGCTTCCATGGGCAGGGTGCTGCACAATTATTTCCAACATGCAGGTAAGGCCAGATACAATCCCAATGATTGGCATCAACCATATTTGCTTCAAGCAAAAGATGCTACCAACAAGAAGGTGCTGGAGGAAAACACCCAACTTAGTGCAGCGTCTATTTACCAAACCCTTGAGGTACTTACAGAAGTTTACCGGCCAGGAGAAGAAAGCGGATGGCGATACTTTAGTAATGTAAAAAAGATTGCCTGGAAAACCGGAACGAGTTATGGATTCAGAGATGGTTGGGCTATAGGTACTACACCTGAATATACTGTTGGTGTTTGGGTGGGTAATGCCGATGGAGAAGGCCGACCAGGCTTAACAGGAACAGATGCAGCCTCCCCACTTATGTTCTCTATATTTTCACAACTGCCGGCTACCACTTGGTTTAAAAAACCATTATCAGAATTTAAGACGGTACCCGTTTGTGCCTTAAGCGGGCATAGAATTGGCGCCTATTGCGAACGTGCTGATACCCTTATGGTGCAGGAGAGTGGCTTAAAATCTGAGGCCTGTCCTCACCATAGACTTGTTCATCTTACCCCTGATAAAAAGTACAGGGTGAGCTCTGCCTGCGAAGTTGTGTCACGCATGCATACACAAAGCTGGTTTGTGCTGCCACCCGTACAGGAATATTACTACAAATCAAAAAATATTGGCTATCGTCCTTTACCAAGAGCAAAACCCGGTTGTCTGGAGTCTATCAACCACATGGATATGATCTACCCTAAGCCTAACGCCAGCATTTTTATACCGCGTGGGCTGGATGGAAGTTTAGGGCAAGTAATATTTGAATTAGCTCATAGTCAAACACTTACAACAGTATATTGGCACTTAGATGATCAGTACATCGGTGCTACGCGTGGCAAACACGAAATGGCCTTAAGTCCCCCCAAAGGCAAGCATACCATTACGCTTGTAGATGAAGATGGTCAATCCCTAACCAGGCAATTTGAGGTCATTTCAGATATGTAAGTGTCTGAATTTTAGAATTTTAGTTGCTTGTGTTTAATTCTTTACTAGATTTGTATTATAATTTAATCCTGTTGGTTAAAGTTTTGGCTTTAAACGTATAAGCACATGAAACCTTCTCCATTTTTTAGCAGGGCAATGCTGTTTATTTTTTTGCTCTCCTGCCTAGATGTTACTGCTCTTCATAAGGTAACGCAGCCGCCTGATACCGTACCACATTATGTTGTAATTGGTGCATTTTCAATACAAAGAAATGCGATCAAATTTGTAAATCATGTTAATCGTGATTTGAATTTGAAGGCTAAGTTTGAAATTAATCCACACCGTAATCTTTATTATGTTTATTGCTTAAGTACCCATCAACTGCAAGAGGCAATTGACGAGGCCCTACGTTTAAGGGCAAATGCTGAATTACAAGATGCGTGGGTGTATCACGGAATATTAGGTAAGAATATTTCAACAGCGGCCAACAAAGATGTTAATCCTGTTGATCAGCAACCCATGAAAGTTGTTGCTGTTGAAGAAACTTACAAATCACCTGAAACACGTATTGAATCTGTTGAAGAGAGTGAGTTGAGCCATCAGCCAGCAGCGAGTGATGAAAGTCCATCACCTGTCATTGAAGAAAGTCCTAATGCTACAGGAAAGGCTTTTGTATTTGAGGTAACACGGTTCGTGGATAGCGCACCCATTGAAGGAGAGGTAGTAATGATCGATCCTGACAAAGTAAAAAAGTTGGGCAGCTATCCTGCTAATAAAGCCATTCGGGTAGTCGAACTAAAGAATAACACAGGTATGGTAACCTTTACTACTGAGGTATTTGGCTATCGCAAAGCACAAAAAGATTTCAGCTATGTAAATCCTGAGTCAGATACGACAGGCGTTAAAGTTGACGAGCATGGTACTATCCACGTTCCATTTGAATTGATAAGACTTAAGCAAGGTGACTTTGCTATTTTATATAATGTATTCTTCTTCAGAGATGCGGCAGTGATGCGACCCGAATCTCGTTTTGAAGTAAATAGTTTACTGGAAATGTTAAGAGAAAATCCAAAGTATATTGTTCGCATTCATGGTCATACTAATGGCAACCATGCTGGGAAAATAATCTATAAGGATAAGACGAGTGATGATTTCTTTTCACTCAATGGCACTAAAGATGGTTATGGTTCTGCAAAAGAATTATCTAAGGCACGTGCTGAAGTTATCCGTGATTACCTGGTGGCTCAGGGTATTTCACCGGAGAGGGCACTAATTAAAGCATGGGGCGGCAAAAAGTCCATTCACGACAAACACAGTGCCAAGGCTCAGGAAAACGTTAGAGTAGAAATTGAAATTGTAAAGGACTAATCCTTCTCTTTTTCAATAATCGCACCTTCGAGATTTCTTCCGATTTCCCTGATTATTTTATCGAGGTCCTCTCCGCATTCTTTCAAAAATTTAGAAATCTGTTCTCTTTCTTCAGCAGAGGCATTAGGTAAAAGATTGATAAGTCCAAGAATGCTGGCAACAGGCGACCTCAGTTTGTGCGCATTGATAAAGGTATACTCTGCCAGGCGCTGATTTTGTTGCATCACCTGTGAAGTTCTTTCTTCCACAATAGATTCAAGTTTTTTGTTCAATGTCTGCAGTTCGTTATTAAGTTTTAATAAACTTTCTGCCTGTGTTTGCACTTCTTCGGTTTTATCATTCAACAGTTTATTAACATTCAATATGCGCTGTCGTTGTAAAAAAACCATGATCAGTAAAATACTGCTTAAGAGTAAGCCAACACCAATGGCCAATATAATGATGCGTTGGGATTTTATTTCAGCATTACGAAGTGTGGTTTCAGCCCTTAATTTCTGATTTTCTCTTTCCCTGCTCTCTGTTTCATAAATAGTTTGCAATTTATTTATCTGCTCCGATTTACTGCTTCTGTAAAGACTATCATTCAGTAAATTATATTGATACAAATTGTGGATGGCACGGTCGAATTTTTGCAGTGACGAATCCAGTTTAAAACTATAGAGATAATTGCGGGCTTGTAAATCTTTTGCGCGGATTTCTGTGATCAGTGCTTGTGCTTTGATGAGATATTCGTTGGCTCTTGTAAAGTTTTTTAGACCCTGGTACGCAAGTGCAAAATCCTGGTAAGTCTGAATAAGTGAACGTTTTTCACCCAACTCAGCCCATAACTTTTCACTTAGTAAATAAAAACCTATGGCATCTGTGTATTTTTTCTGGTTGGCTTTTATAACTCCATAACTCCAATAGCAATACGCAATCACTCTTTTATCGTTAGTAAGTTTTGCCATGTCAAGCGCCCGGTTTAGATAATCCAGTGCTTTATCATAATCTTTTAAGCCAATATATATTTCGCCAATGTTGTACAACGTAAGCCGCTGACTATTTAAATCACTCTTTTTTAATTTTATAGACAGTAATTGATATTCAAGCGACTTATCAAATTGGCCTAGTTTTTTGTACACTTCGCCAATGTTATTATACATTTGGCCTAAACCAACACTGTCGTTAATGGAGTTGTATTGGCGGGCTGCAGCCAGGTAATAGCTTTGTGCTATTTCATAAACACCTTCATACCAGTAAGTACTACCCGTAATAGCAAGTGCTCTGGCATAACCCTTGGTGTATTTAAGGGCCTGCGCCTCTTGTTGTGCATAGGTGCTGAGTTGCCTTGCCGACTCGCTATTGGTTTTTAGGTTTTCAAAAGCGATAACATTTAACTTATCTATAAATGCTGAGTCGTGAATAACGTTTTCAAATTGCCTGGCAAGGTTTTCGGGTAAGCCACTTTGGGCATACAGACTTACGCTGCATACCCAAAGTATCATCCATACCCATATTGCCAGTCTCATTTACTTATTGGGCTATTGCTTTAAGTACATCATGCTGTGTTATGATGTGCACGTTTTGCTGTTCATCTCTTACCAACACCGCCTTTGTTTCTTTATTGAGTAATGACGACAATACGTCCAGTGTACTGTCTGGCGCCACAAATTGCATAGACTTCTCCAGCACCTCACCTACTTGCTTCTGTTGCAGATTAGCATCGCTGATTATTTTTTCAAGTAAAGCAGCTGAACTTACGCTACCAACGAAGTGACCATTCTCCACAACCGGGATCTGATCGATACCTTCTTTACTCATCAGAAGAATAGCCTCGCTTACTTTAGTATTTTTACTTACCGTGTGTAAACTGTTTTTTCCATTACGTGAATGAATAATATCGCGGGCCGTACCAAAGCTACGTGAATCAAGAAATCCATGATCACGCATCCACTGATCATTATACACTTTTGCCAGATAACGGGTTCCGTGATCGGGTAATAACAATACATAGATATCACCCTTTTTCATATGATCTTTTGCATATTCTAGGGCGCCATGCATGACAGATCCGCACGACCAACCCACAAAAAGCCCTTCTTCTTTGGCAAGTCTGCGTGTCATCAATGCGCCATCTTTATCAGTAACTTTAACAAAAGTGTCTATTAGATCAAAGTTTACGTTCTTGGGTAAAATGTCTTCACCAAAACCTTCTGTCAGGTAGGGGTATATTTCATTCTCATCGAAGATACCTGTCTCTTTATATTTTTTAAAAACCGAGCCATAGGTATCAATACCAACCGTTATGATATTTTTATTTTTCTCTTTAAGATACCTGGCTGTTCCGCACATAGATCCACCGGTACCCACCGTAGCAATATAATGGGTTAGAGTGCCATCTGTCTGATCCCAGATTTCCGGGCCAGTGCTTTCATAATGCGCTTGTGCATTAGAGGGATTATCGTATTGATTAGGGTAGATCGAATTAGGAATTTCTTTGTTAAGCTTGCGCGCTACTGAATAGTAAGAGCGTGGATCATCGGGTTCAACGTTGGTAGGACATACCACCACTTCAGCACCAACAGCACGAAGAATATTAATCTTTTCCTGTGATTGCTTGTCGGCCATCGTAAAAATGCACTTGTAGCCTTTAGCCACAGCGGCAAGGGCTAAGCCCATACCAGTGTTGCCGGAAGTACCTTCAATGATAGTACCACCTGGTTTTAATATGCCCGCCTTTTCGGCATCTTCAACCATCTTAAGTGCCATGCGGTCTTTTGTTGAATTACCAGGGTTAAAATACTCTACTTTAGCCAGGAGGGTGCCTGGTAAACCTTTGCCAAGTTTATTTAACCTCACCATAGGCGTATTGCCAATGGTTTCAACAATAGAATTATAGATTTTCATGTAGTAATGAATTTTTGATTGTTATATGCAATGGAAACCTCATTTTGGGAGGTTTTATAAACTTTGTTTGTGCCTCCCCATTTTTAAATAAGGCCTGCAATTTAGGCATTTTCATCCGAATGGATGTTAGGTAAATAGGCTCAGATTTACAGTATTGCCATGCCTACCAGCAGTAAATTGGCGATTATATACAGGCTGATTACCAAAGTGGAACCAATTCGGTTAGCGTTCGCACTTTTTTCAAATTGTTCATTATCAAAATATTTTAAGCTGATGGCTGAAACCAACAGCGTTGCTAAAATGCCTAAAAAAGTAATGGTATGTAGGGTATCCACCAGGGTAAAGTGGGTCGATTCTGGTAATAATGAATCGATGATATACTTATTACCCACCGCTGCAAACAAACCGCCAACGGGTAAACCAAAACGTGGCTCTAATTCAGATGGCCTCAGGGTAAAGGATATTATGGATATTAAAAATGCGATGTACATACCAATGAAAATCTTCGCAAATAAACCCCAGGCATCTCGCTCAATATCCATGCTGATATTAAAGGATGCATACTCCGAATGAAGCGCATCATTACTTGGATCTCCAAAAACAGTAGTGTACTCGTTTACAGAAGTATTTACTTCAAAGTTACTGATATGCCAGCCATCAATGGTTAACTCGCGATCGTAAGCACTACCATCCTTATCTAAGGCATAAACCAGTGCCTGGTTATCAAACACGGTGTTCTCCACCCGTACCACTAAATGTTGCTTGTCAAATGGAAAGTCATCTACGTTCCAGTTTTGCTTCATGGTGCATTTCATTTTCATGAGTTGCCATGTTTTTCCATCCACTAAATCCATTAAAGGTTCAGGTGTTTCAATATCTTTTGCATTGGGTATATCAATCTGCGTGGCAAAATCAAATGATGGGTTATCATAGAGCATCCATAACCAAAAACGAATGGTATATTCCTTATCCCTGAAATTGATGTCGTGAATATTAATAATATATGCTCCGGCTTTTACGGTATCAGGATTAGTTAAATTATTGTCTTCTTCTTGAGCAAAAACCGGAGCGTAACAGCTAATCAGTAATAAAATCAGGGAAATGGGTTTCATAACAAGTAAGATTTTTCGGAAGTATGGAAAAGCTGTGTTAATTTCGGTTTTTAAATCCATATTTTATGTATACAGGGCTTTTTCATGGTCATTCAGGTCTTCGCTATTTGGTGTTGGTGCTTTTGCTGGTAGTAATTGTGCGATCTGTTGCGGGTTTTTTACGCAATAAATCTTTTAGTCAATTAGACAATGCCTTAAGCCTGGGACTATTAATCACTACACACATCCAATTTTTGCTTGGCCTTATACTTTATTTTGTAAGCCCAAATGTTCAGTTTACTGAGAACACCATGAAAGACAGTGTGCTGCGTTATTGGGCTGTTGAGCACCTGGTGGGAATGTTAATTGCGGTAGTGCTGATTACTGTGGCAAGATCCACCGCTAAAAGAATGACAGAAAGTTTAGCCAAACACAAGCGCCTGGCTATCTTTAATAGCATTGCATTGTTGATTATTATCGCAACCATTATGCAAAGCGGAAGAACGGTTTTTTTCTTTTTTTAAGTGAGAATTAAGCCGCTGACAACGGTTACCTATACTAAGTTTTTTGGTATTGCTGTCAATACCCTTTGATTGTTGTTTTTACCCCCAATGAACTAACATGAGAACTTTTATCGTAACACTCCTGCTTACCATAGCTATCACCGCATTTTCGCAGCAATTTTCTGCACGCTATGAGTTGGTAAAATTAAGTAAGGAAGTTAATACACATTATCATGAAGCTGCACCCTTGCTTTCTCAAGATGGTAGCAAACTTTATTTTTTTGTACATAACCACCCGGATAATAATTATGGTAAAGAAGGTAGTGATGATATCTGGTTCAGTACACTCAATGAAAAAGGAGAATGGGGCCCTGCACAGCATGCAGGTTCACCCTTTAATGCGCATCGCAGCAATCAGGTATTTACAACTTTACCGGATGGCTCACTTTTTATAAAAGGCGGTCGTAGAAAGGATACAAAGGGATTTTCTCTGGTTACAACCGGAGGCTCATTAACTGAAATAGAAATTCCGGGCTTTGAGGAAATGAATAAAGGCCGCTTTTATGGTGCTTCTATTTCTTCTGATGTAAAACACATTATCCTGTTTTTCAGTGAGACCCCTACCAGTGCGCGAAGCAGCTTGTATGTAAGCAATCTGCAAGCTGATGGTAAGTGGACCAGACCAGTTAAATTAAACATTTCTTATAAGGATGATGATTGTGGTCCCTTTATCGGGGCAGATGATGAAACCTTATACTTCGCCAGCGACAGAAGTGCGCCTGGTAAAAGAGGTAAACTTGATATTTACCGCACTAAGCGCTTAGATAATACTTGGCAAAAGTGGTCTCAACCTGAAAACCTTGGCCCCTCTATTAATACCGCTGCAGAAGAGTTGTATTTCTGTATGGATAAGCAAGGAAATGTATTCACCAGTCGTGCAAACTCCACCATTGATGGTGGTAACCTGGATATTTTTAAACTGGTACCACGCGATGTTTATGTGACTGTGAATGGAACTGTTTATAACAAGAAAACAAATGAGCCTATTAACGCTATTGTTGATGTAAAGGCGGGGGACAAACCACAGAAAATAGCTACAAAAGCAGATGGGCGCTACGAAGTACGTATGCCGGAGATTGCTACCTACAGTTTATCAACTACAGCTGCCAATTTCTTGCCGGATCAGCAAAACTTTACACTACCGGCCCTTGGCAATGATACAACAGTAACTGTTGATATTTACCTAACGCCTATTGCTAAAAAATTAATCATTACGGGAACAACCTACGATAAGAAAACAGAACAAGCGCTTACTTCCGTAGTTGAAATTCAGTCAAGAGCAAAAAAAGGTGCAGTAATGAAATTAAATGCTGAAGGTGGCAAATATGAAAAAGAACTACCCGGTATCGGTATGTATATCCTAACTGCAAAAGCAGAAGGGTATTTAAATGCTGTTGACAGTATTGAAGTTGAAAATGAAGAAAACACACCCTTGTTTAAAGATTTATTCCTTGCACCTATTGAAGTAGGGCTTACGGTAAGACTCAAGAATATTTATTTTGATTTTGATAAGACTACCCTTAAAAGTGAATCTTTTACAGAACTTGATAAAGTGGTTGACTTCTTAAAACAAAACAGCACGGTAGAAATTGAAATATCCGGTCATACAGATAGCAAAGGTTCTGACGATTATAATCTCAACCTATCCCAAGGCAGGTCACAATCGGTAGTTGATTATATTATCAGCAAGGGAATTGATAGCTACAGACTGACTGCACATGGTTATGGGGAAACCAAACCGATTGATTCTAACGACACGGAGGATGGACGCGCTAACAACAGGCGTGTAGAGTTTACCGTTGTAAAGAAGTAAATAACCAATGCTTACCGCCAGATCATTATTACCTGAAATTGAATTTACAACTTCCAGAAGCAGTGGTCCGGGCGGTCAAAATGTTAATAAAGTTAACAGCAGAGTAACCCTGCGTTTCGACATAAAGCAATCGCAACTACTGACTGAAGAGCAAAGAGAGGTATTGCTCAATAAATTGGCGACTAAGCTTACTACAGAGGGTGTTTTATTAATAAATGTTCAAGACAGCAGGTCACAAGTAGAAAATAAGGAAGGTGCTGTTACTCGCTTTGAAGCACTTATTAGAAAAGCTTTTACAAAGCCTAAACCTAGAAAGAAAACCAAGCCATCTAAGGCAGCTAAGGAAAAACGTGTGACTGAAAAAAAACAGCGCAGCGAAAAGAAAAAATGGAGACAAAAACTATGAGCGATTTTATTGAACTGCCTGTACTGCAAGATGAAGAAAGTAAAACTGAATTGATCAATAAAGCCTGCATTGGCCGTATTTACCCAGATCCACAAAATACCAGACGAAGCATCGTAGAACTTAATTATCAAAGTATTAACGATGCTCCTGTTCACCTGGAAGTTGAGCTCCCCTACGAAAACCTTAGGACACTCTTTCTGTAAGCACTTTTTTAAACGCTTGATTGCCAATATATTTGCGTCCAGATTAACCTTTTGTCTATGAGACTTGCTCAGTTGGCGCGCAAATTATCCCTTAAATCTACCGCCATTGTTGATTTTCTGGCAACACAAGGCGTGGTTATTGAAGATAGCCCCAATGCCAAAATTGACGAACTCCATGTACGCTCTGTGATAACGCACTTTGCTCCGGCACTGTTGGAGGCCGAAGCTGAAGCCATTGTTCAGGAGCAGGAATTGTTGGAGGCAACTGTTAATACAGAAACAATAACGATGCCCCCTGTGATAGAAATCGCAAAACCCATTGCGGAGGAAAAGGAGGCTGCAACCGACATAATTCTACCTGTCGAAACGGTTGAAGAACTACCAGATGTAATCAGGGCACCCAAGATTGAACTCAGTGGTTTGAAGGTTTTGGGTAAGATTGAATTACCGGAAAAGAAAAAGAAGGAAGAACAAGAAGCAAGTCTGACCGGAGATGTGCTTGAAACGGAGGCTACAGAGCCACGCATTAAGCCACGCGAAAAGAAATTAACGGATAGAAAACGTGCTGAAAGACCTAAGCGTAATCCATTATCAGAAGCAAGAGAGCGCGAAAGACGCGAGCAAGAAGAGAAAAGAAAGGCGGAAGAGGAAAAAAGAAAAGAGTTAAGAAAACAAAAGTATCTGCAAACACGCCAGGCGAAAGCACCTTCGCGCGTAGAGAAAGTAAAAGTTGAAAAAGAAATCAAGAAAGCGCCAACCAAAAAGAAGAAAGAAGAACCTGTTTCTTTATTTACCAGGTTTATGCGCTGGCTAACCAGCAATCAAACTTAATCTTACATTTTTAAGTTTAGAAGAATCTATAGTTATACTTGGTCGTAAAAAAGGAAGAATTCAATACCTTATCTTTAGAATATAGTATTGAATTTATTTGTGAAGTTTTTTAAGCTTGTATAGACCGTTTTTAATAGCTATGAAATATTACATGGATTTTTTCTTTGCCTTAATAATAGTCATAATATGCACCCTATCATTTTCGTGGGTGGTTTTCGATATTATAAGGCGTGCAAGAAAGGGTAAATTAAAAAAGCTTTCGTTCGAAAAATGGCTGATTTATCTATTAGCTATTTACGGTTTTTTTTATTTCCTGGAAAAAAAGCTACCTATACTTTATGCCTTTTAGAATGAATATCTTTCTTTCATACTCTTAAAAAGGTAAGTGAGAAGTGAACTTACTTCATCATGATTGGGCAGCTTACGTTGTTAGTTCTTTAAGTAGAGAAGCTTAGTTGATAACCAATCAATTTTTAAGCGTTGTTTCGAAATCTATAAATAAAGTATGAGCGGTCTCGTATCAAATTATGCTTTGTAATTCATTTGGAATACATAGTCTTTTCTACTTAGAAGGAAGTTTAATTTCAACACCTATTGAAAAATTTCTGCCCGCTGCTGCATTGTAATAACGGCCTCCCAAGGCGTTTAAATCATTTCCAAGACTATATTTTTCATCCAGCAGGTTGTCTATGAAAAAAAATACATCTACGGGTAATTTACCTTGATGTTTGTACCCCACTTTGGTAGTAATCAACCAAAAGTAAGGTGCAAATACTGTATTAGCATCGTTCAGGGGAATATGGTCATAATAGTTGGCGGTAGTGTTAAAGTAAAAGCCTTCTTTTATTTTAACGTCTATCCCCGTACTTAGTACATTGGGAGCAACTCCGGTTATTCTCTTATCCGTGTAATCATTACCATCCTGCACATAGTCTTTAAAGAAGTAATACTGACCTGTATAGGAAAGAAAGAAATCAATTGTAATTACATCTTTCCAAAGGTGAATATTGTCATAGACAAAACTTAGCTCGACACCTTGTTGACTGGTTTTACCTGCATTCACAAAATATTCTGCTCCATCATTATTTCTTTGAATCACAATAGCATCATTTAATTTAAAGTTATAAGCTACCAGATCGAAACTAACTTTTTTAAATAGGTGCCCTCGCATGCCCACTTCTGTGTTAAGTCCAATTTCTGCATTAAGCGTATTGTTGTAGGTACCCGTTGATGGTCTTACCTCTGCTAAGGAGGGTGGTGAGAAGCCCTGACTAATACTGCTATGTAGAGAATAGCCATTCAAAAACTTCTTTACTAAACCAATTCTTGGAAAAAGTGAAGGGGAAAAATTTCTTGTTTGATCAATTGATGGTGACGCAGATTTTCTACTAAATTGATAACGAAGCATATTCAGACTGACGCCCGTGGTGAGAAAAAAATTGCCTGGCAAATCTGCCTCACTTTGTAAAAAGAGTAAGCCATTAAAAGAACTTAGTAAATCATCTTCTTGTAAAGTAGTCGCTACACCGCCCACATTAGTATAAACTTGAAGGGGTGAGTTGAAGTATTGCAACTCACCACCAACGCTGAATTTGTTATCAACATTAAACAGCTTGTGTTTGTATTGTGCTTCTGCGCGCACGCCAATATTCTTCTCAATTCGTTTTTCATAATTCCTGATGGTCGGGTTTTTAAAATCAGTAAGGGAAGTAATAACACCGGCTTTTACTAAAAGATGCTGGTGTAGTTCAGCTTCATAAGCTGTAGAGATAAGATGTGTCTGGTTGGTAACTGCGGCTTGCTGTGCTACGGCACCAGGAAACACAGGTGTGGCAGGCCTTGCTTGCCTAGGATCTTCCTCAACCTGTGCCTTGGTTAAGCCCCCAGGGGTTTGGTAATATAAATTTCCCATCAGGTAAGAAGTGGTAATTTTTCCATTGCCACCCAGTTGATATTGCCAGTCTATACCCGCATTAAAGCGTTTCATTTTTGCGTGCTCTCTATATCCATCTGCCTGCTGGTAAGCACTTCGTATAGCAATGGTTGACCTGTTGGATAACTCAAGCTTAGTGCTGGCATGCATCCGGAGTAAACCATAGCTGCCTCCACTAATTGATAGGCGTGTAGCCTCTTCGTTGTCAATGGGGCTGTTCATGAGCACAACGCCTCCTGTACCTGCACCGTAAAGACTGGCACCTGGTCCTTTAATAATTTCCATTGAGCTTATGGCATCGAAATCAAGTAAGTTTAAATAGGTATTGCCACCACCATCGGTAAAGGGGAGTCCATCTCTGTAAAATTTAATATTGCGCACACCAAAAGGGGAGCGCAGCAAACTGCCCCGGATGGAAAAGCGGTAACTACCGGGTGAGCGTTCTTCCATGCGAACGCCTGCAATCGTATTTATAGCCGGAAGCAAACTACTTCCTGAAAAGCGTGTCAGTGTTTTATTGGTAAGTAGGGAAATTGAGCCAGCCACCTCAGCAACTGGTCTGTTGCTTTTAAAGGCAGTAACCGTAAATTCCTGTAAGTAGCGTACTGAATCCTGTGCTTGTGCAAAATGAAAGGATACAAAAAACAGTAGAACAATATTTAGACGAAGCATAGAAGGTAAGGCGTTAATTGTATTGGTTCTTATCCTTGCCTAAAGATATTTTATAGTTATCAGGGGTTCCGGTAATTTTCAAGTTGATAAAACGCACTTTTTTAGATTCGTCTTTATACTGAATTTCATCATCTCCTTCCGGTTTCTCACTGCTACCAAACAATTTTTTAGAGCCAACTTGTGTAACCAACTTCCAGGGTATGCGCAGATAATACTCCATGTTCATATTCATATCCTGTTTGCCCGAGATCTCAATAAAACCAAGTGTAGAGTTAATGGTCATATTGGGTATAGAGAGAATACCGTTGGTCATGTCAAGTTTGTTGTGCAGTGTATCAAATAAGACCCGCGACAGGTTTTTATCTTTAAAGTAATCTGAAACAGCATCTAACGCAGCGTAATGTTCTAACCTGCCTTGGGTAACATCTACATCCATGTGAATTTCTGAATCATCAAGTATAGGAACCATATCGGCATGCATATGGATTTTACCTGTTAACGTTCCGCTCAGTTTTCCATGTAAATTCTCTGATACAAGATGATCCTGTCCGAAGTTTTCAAACTTAAATAAGAGTTTATCTAAATCTACCTTATGCAGTTTCATTACCGGGCTGAAGTAAATTTTATTTCTATCTGAGCCATTGAAGTATCCATGAAGATTAATTTTCCCTCCGGCAGCCATTAGGGACATGGTATCCAGATAAATGAAATGATCTTTAGTTGTTCTTGCCTTTAAAAAGAAATCATCCAGTAAATACCTGTGATAATTAAGATGCTTGATATCTGCATCAAAAGTCATGTCGGTAAAGGGCAGGTCATAAATATTAAAGACGGCCTCATGATCTTCCGGCTTACTTTGTGCATTGGCCGGGGGTGGGTTGTAATTGAATAACTCATCAAAATCTAACCGTGGTGCAGTAATGCTAAAGTGATTGTCACGTTTTTTGATGGCTTCATCATTTCCAAAGTAATAATGCAGGTTAACATTAAACTGGCTTTTCCCCAGCTTCCCACTGAAATCTTCTACCAGTAGGTGCTCATTCTCGTAATGGAAGCGCCCCTTAAACTTCTCAAAACGTAGTGGATGCACTTTCATTTGCGTTTCCAACTTATCGATGTAGACATCAGAAGATTTCAATCCTTTATTGAAATGCAGATCTGCGTATCCGTGGATATTGAGCTTCTGAAATTCTTCATGCCTGTAGTCCTCTGGCACATAGTTTTCACCTCCATAGGCAAACAGGTCTTCTAGTTGCAAGAGCGTTGAGCTTAGGTTGAACTCTACTTTAGTATCGCCAAGCGGATCTTCATTAAACCACAGGTCATAGTTTTTTAGTTTACCGGTAAAATGAAAATCACTTTTATCAATCATACCGGTAAAGTCAACGATGCGGAAATCCTGATTATCCACGAATACATCTGCATGAAAATCATGGAGCTTATGCGGGTAGTGAGTAAGTTGTGCGTACAGGTCTTCTATAAAAAATTCACCGATAGGTAAATTAGGTGATTCTGTAAATGCCTTCGCGGTACTATTAAATTTTAGTTTTAAGCTCAAATCTCGAATAGCCTCATCAAAGGGTTTTGAATTTACAGTATCGTAGGCAGTAAGCTCCTTAATATTGAGCAAATTAGATTTAATAATAAGCATGGCGCTTACCGGATTATTGGTGTGATGAAGTATGGCTGGTAAATCACTTATTTTAGCCTGTATGCTGATGTCAGAATTACCAACTTTCAAGCTGAAATTTTCTATTTCAGCTTCATGCCCATCCATTTTGGCTTTGATATCTATTTCATGTATCGGTAAATGATACTTGCTGGTAGTAAAACTCAGGTTTTCAACTTCTAATTCTGTGAAATAGGATTCATTTAACTTTTCTATACTTTTTTCAGGGTTAGCCAAGTCAATAATGTCATGGAAATTCATGGTTAATGCCACACGACCTTTTAAGTCTTGCAAATCAGTGATGTTCAAAAATTTTGACAAAAAATCAAGATCGAAATCTGATTTGAGCTTCATATCAATTTCTGGCGATTCAAAATTTCTAACCATCAGGTTGCCACTGAAAACCCCTGCTTCAGGTTTAGCGCTGAAATCTACAAGGGAGAACTCCATGGTGGAGGCATTTCTATTTTCGCCTGTAGTGAAGTGCCCTTTAAAGTAAAGGTCGTCTAATCTTTTTTTAGAAATTTTATTATCGAAAAAAGCATCTTCACAGCCAAAATCGGCTACAACTAATGGGTTATGTCCGTTAATGGATTTGCCTTTGATACTGGCTTCAAAAAATATTTTACCGGCATTGTCGTAACGTTGAAGTGCCGGAGCCAATTCTTCAGGTGCAAAGGCCATGAATAAATCGAAGTTTGGTTTATTGCCATGAAAATTGATATCGAGATTCATGTCGTCATCGAAATCGATGCTACCATCCATTTTGAAAAGGGCTTTTTCCAATTTAACCTCCGATGGTTGTATGATTAACTTTTGCTCAAGGCTGAGGTAATCCAGTTCTGTCTGTATATCGAAATGCTTATGCTTAACAAAAGTTGTATCACCCTCCATAATCACATTCAACACAAAGCGGCTATCCAGTGAAACAAAAATATGGTCCTGGCTGGTTTTAAAAGTTGAGGTGGCATCATCAATGAAGGTTTCAAGTATCAGCTTGTTAGCCTCATTTATTTTTAAGATGTCTACATTAATCAACTCTATTTTTTCCAAATGCATGTGAAACTCCTCTGCCGGATCTTCGATTTCTTTTTTGGCAGATAGTGCGTTGGCGATATTAAAGCTTCCATCGGTGTGTTGCACCAACTCTATAAAGCCATCGCGCAGTTTAATTGATTTTATATCAACCGAGCCCCCCAACATAGCCCACAAGTCAAAGCCTACGTAGACATCTTTTAGCTTTAGTATGGCTTGTTGTTTTTTATCTTTTGATTCATAGACAGTCACATTATCTAAATCAATGGATATATATGGAAAATTGGCGAATGGAGACACATGACTGTCTTCTATGCTAAGCTCCCCAACGAAGTCTTCATTCACCGTGCTAACCAGTTCCTGTACAATAGCATCTTGTTTCCAGAAAAGTATGGCTACTACCAATGCAAATACAAGTAGGGGTAGGGTTATAAGACCAATAATCAGTTTAATCCAGAATTTTCTTCGGTTCTTCATGTTTTAGTAATTCGATTGCGGCACAAGGCACTTGACTAACTTTGTGGTCCATCATGCTCGTCTTCTCTCATAATGTCGTCCACTCGCTCTTTATCAGCCTCAAAGATAAACAGCCCAACCCCCATTCCGTTCATTAAAGGGATAGGATAAAGTGAGGAAGCGGTTTCATTGGTTAGAAAACAGGGTATTCCATAGGCATCTAACTTTGTTTTGGCCAAATTTGCCTCAATAACAGTGTCAAATTTTTTAAAAAGGATGATGTTGTCGGTCTCTTCCATAAGCTAAAGTCAAAAGATACGATGCACAGTAAATATTTTAAAATCTTTTGTAACATCGTACACCTGCTGCCGTCTTGTACTTGAATTCAATAAGGAATGAATTTCGAATCTTTTCAAAATCGCGTATTACCTGCAAAAAACAAGCTTTTCCGCTTTGCCCTGCGTCTGGTAGGCAGCGAAGAGGAAGCCAAAGATGTAGTGCAGGAAGTAATGATCCGGGTTTGGAACGGCCGAGAGCAAATGGCAGAAATTCAGAACATGGAAGCCTGGTGCATGCGCATCACCAAGAACCTGTCGCTGGACCGCATTCGCTCAAATAACCGAAGACAGACCCAAACGATTGATGAGAGTTTTGATGTTCGTAACGAAGCGTTAACGCCTCATGAATCAACTGAACTACATGAGAGTATGCAGCGAATAAACCAACTAATGGCCGCCTTGCCCGATAAGCAACGGCAAGTAATGCACCTCCGCGATGTGGAGGGCTACAGCTACAATGAGATTTGCGACATTTTGGATATTGATATGAACCAGGTTAAAGTAAACCTGTTCAGAGCCCGGAATGCCGTACGTGAAAAACTGACTAAAGCAAATGCCTATGGACTCTAAGAAAATAGAACAGCTGCTGGCAAAGTACTGGGAGTGTGAAACAACACTGGATGAGGAAAAAGCTTTGCGCGAGTTTTTTAACCAGTCAGAAGTGCCCTTGCATCTGAAAGAATCCGCTTCTTTGTTTCGCTACTTTGAGCAACAACGCCAACAGGTAATTACTGATGTGGCTTTTGAGGGACGTCTGAAGAAGGTGATTGAACCTCCGAAAGGAAAAGTGAGAAGTCTGGTGTACAGCAGCTTAAGAATTGCTGCAGGAATAAGTGTAGTGTTGGCATCCTTCTGGTTAGTGCGTACTCAAATACGTGAAGATCAACCTCAGGAGATTACCGATACCTATGATGACCCCCAAAAGGCTTTTGAAGAGACAAAGAAAGCTTTGCAAATGATCTCGAAAAATTTCAGCAAAGGACAAAAAGCCACCGCTAAGTTAAACCTGATCAACGAAGCCAAGAATAAAATACAAACAAAAGATGATGATAAAGCTGACAGCTAATACCTGAAAGCATAACAAAAAATTAAATAAGAACTTTAAAAAATGAAAGATATGAAAAAGTTGATGTTAGTACTTGTAATGATGGCCGGATACGGTATTACCTTCGGTCAGACTGATGCCATCTCAAAGTTTTTTGCCAAATACCAAAACGATGAAAGTTTCAGCAATGTAACAGTGAGCAGCAAAATGTTCAGCCTGTTTACAAATATGGAAGTTGAAACTGCTGAAGATAAAGAGGTGGTTGAGGCTATTAGTAAAATAAAGGGACTGAGAATTCTTGCTAAAGAAGATGCGAGAAATGCACGTGAATTATATAAAGAGGCATTTACACTTATCCCTGTAAAGGATTATGAAGAACTGATGACTGTGCGCGACAAAGACCAAGACATGAAGTTTTTGATTAAAGATGACGGCAAAGGAAAAATCTCTGAACTAATCATGATCATGGGTGGTACAACTGATTTCATGATCATGACCTTATACGGTGAAATTGATTTAAAACAAGTAAGCCGCATAGGTAAGCGCATGGAAATCGATGGCTTGGATAAGTTGGAAAACCTGGATAAGAAAAAGAATTAAAGTTTATTCATTTGATTAAATATGGTCTGTTAAAAGCAGACCATATTTTTTATCAAATTATTCTGTCTATACTTCTTTATCAGCTACTATTTAAAAAATCAAAAAATGAAAACATACATCTTATCCATATTCTTACTGCTGACAATTTCAGTGGCAAATAGTCAGCATAATAGCATCAGGGTTTTAAAGGATCGCTTTCGTGGAGAAGCCGATGTTCATAGTTTTAAACTGGATGGTTTAATGGCCAGGTTAGCATTGAAGATGATTGATGATCACGAATTTAAAGAGGCTATCTCAGGTGTGAGAAGTATAGAGTTTATTACTATTCCCAAAGAGGCTTTTATCCAACAACGCGTTTCAGTTAGTGGTTATAAAAAGTTTTTAGAGGAAAATCATTTCGAAAGCCTGATGGAAGTGAAGGACAATGGAGAGGTTGTCTCTTTTTTGCTGGCACCAGGGAAAAAACGGGATTATTACGTAGTGATTGTTGATAATCCACGGGAAGTCGTAGTGTTTGAGTTGAAAGGCTATATTGATCCAACCATGCTCACCGGTGGAAAAATTACTTCAGCAAGTCTGTAATCTTTTGAAAAAAATGTATACTTATCTGTAAATAAAAGAATATGAAAGCAGCCGGTATTTTCCTTGCCCTGATATTTTGCAGCATCATGGTATCAGCACAAAGTAAAACTACACAAGCCTTGCATGAGGCAAATCAGGATGCGCTCGCCTTATTCTTTTATAAGAATACGCTCAAGATGTTGAATCAGCAGGAAAGTAAAGAATTTGATGAGTTGATCAAGGACATTGATAAAATGAAGTTTCTTATTGTTAGTAAAAGTGCAGCTGGTTTCACTTCTGGCAAATTTAAAACGCTGGTTTCTGATTACAAGAGTGAAGGCTATGAAGAAATGATGACCAGTAGATTCGATGGCAAAAATTTTGACATCTACCTCAAGGAGAAAGGCGGAAAAGTGGCTGGAACGATAGTGTTGGTTAGTGATGAAGAAGATTTATACGTATTGGATATTTTAGGAAGTGTGCCAGTGAATAAAGTCCCTCAGTTTTTCCAAACAATAGATCAAAGCTCGGATATTGGTAAAATGATTAAAGCTTTTGGTGGCGATGATAAGGTCAGCAAAAAGGAGGAGAAAGAAATTGATCACAATTAAACGCATTGGTTAAAACAAATCATTCCCTATGCAAACAGTACTATCAGTAAAAGGACTTACCAAAAACTTTGGGAAGCTTTGTGCAGTCAATCAACTAAATCTGGAAGTTAAAGCAGGCCAGGTATTCGGTATGCTCGGCCCCAATGGTAGCGGTAAAACCACAACGTTGGGCATGCTCATGGGTGTTACCAATCCCTCGGCTGGTGAGTTTAGCTGGTTTGGTGAGGCACCTTCGCACACGATCAGAAAGCGCATAGGGGCTGTGTTAGAACATCCGATTTTCTACCCTTACCTCAGCGGACAAAAAAACCTTGAGCTTAACGCCACTATTAAGCAGGCCGATCCTGCTAACATAGCAAAGGTGCTTGAAGTGGTTGAGCTTACTGCCCGAAAAGACGATAAGTATAAAACCTATTCACTAGGCATGAAACAACGCCTGGCGATTGCCTCTGCGCTGGTCAGCGATCCTGAGATTCTGATTTTGGATGAACCCACCAACGGACTAGACCCAATGGGGATCGCTGAGATCAGACAAATTATTAAGCGCATTGCAGCGGATGGTAAAACCATCATTTTAGCAAGTCATTTATTAGATGAAGTGCAAAAAGTTTGTACACATTATGCAGTATTGCGCAAAGGACAATTAGTGCACAGCGGTCCGGTAGATGATGTGGGTAGAGGAGAGGAATTGGTCGAGGTTAATGCTTACCATGACGACCTGGCCTTGATTTTACAGAAGTTTGATGGTGCAAAATCAGTGAAGAAAGATGGTACAAACTATGCTGTACAGATGAATGATGGTTTCCATAGCCACGATTTGAATAAATTTTTATTCAATAATGGTATAGTAGTTTCTTACCTGGCCACTCAAAAGAAAAGTTTAGAAAAGCAATTTTTGGAAATACTTGCCGAGAATAAAAAGTAATAGTGTTCCCATTGTTACTTTAAAAATTATAAAAAAATTAAAGTTAGCCATCATGCTTCATCTGTTGACAATTGACTTAAAAAAACTAACGAGCTATCGTACATTTTGGGTAGTAGTTGGATTATATTTTATAACACTTGGTTTCACCACAGCCAGTGGTATGGAATTCCTCAAATGGTTAGCTTCAAAAGGCGCAGAATTTGGTAGTGTAATTAATATAAATAGAATTCCACTCTATCACTTCCCGGATATCTGGCAGAATTTAATTTACATAAGTGGTTTTTTTAAACTGATCCTTGCCTTTATGGTGATCATTTCAGTAACAAATGAGTTTACCTACCGAACCATCAGGCAGAATATTATCGATGGCTTAAGCAGAACAGAATTTTTGCTTTCTAAGGTTTTAACCAATGTCTTGTTAAGTTTACTCAGCTGCTTGATGATATTTTTTATTGTAATGCTGACCGGGCTTATCTACACGCCTGATCTTGAACTATCTTATTTATTTGCAGACATTGGTTTTCTGGCTGCCTACTTTTTGGAAATTTTCGCTTTCTTATCTTATGCATTAATGTTAGGCTTACTAATACAGCGTTCGGGTTTAACCATTGTTGTGATCAGTTTGTCGCACATGCTCGAGTTTATTGTTAAAGCTAATATTGATGATACCTTTCCTGCAATGATTCCATTTTTCCCAATGGAATCAATCAGCAATTTGGTGGCCATGCCTTTTCCGCGCTATGTTTTTCAGGAGATACAAGATTATGTAAGCATTACTTCAGTAGCCATTGCATTATTCTGGACAGCAGCCTTTAATTATTTCAGTTACCTAAAGCTGAAGAAAGCAGATTTGTAACATTACCTTATGACTCCGTGGTTTGTGTCCTCACAAACCACTTAGTCCCTCCTCAAGACTATTTCTCCTCAGAGTCTCTTGGGAAGCGGGTAGGCATAAGCATAAGGACTCTGAGAATTTAGTCTATGGTCGGTTTTTTCATCGATCACTTCTCTAAGCCCCTTGCAAGTCCTTCCAGGTAATGGTACTGTAAGACTTAAACATGAAGTAAGCAATAATAGCAAATAGAGGTGTCAGAAACCAAAGCGATCCATCCAATTGCATGGCACCATAGTGTAAAAATCCCAACAACGCCATTGTCAACATCATAATGATGCCACGGGCAAAATTGCCGCCACTATTTCGGGCACCATCGGGTACGCTTTGTGGCAGATGTTTTTTATTCAGTATGGAAATACTTAAAATGATAACGACATTATTAGTTAAGCCAAAAAGAAGATCATCGATAACGGCTGGTCCCCAGATAACCAGTGAAAAAACAGTGATGCCTAAATAGATGGGGATAAACAAATTGATCAACAATGCTTTTATTGATCCCCTTAAAATATAACCGGGTTGGTTTACCGGAGAAGAGAAAAATACCCAGGACGATTTAAAATTATCACTAAAGGAAATTTCAAAAAGTGCTGCGTAAAGAATAAATGTTGAGAAATAGATGAGTATTAAGAAAGCTTTTCCTTCTCTTAGTCCCTCTAGTATGCTGCTACTATTGTCGTTAAACCTGAAGAGAAAGACAAAGGCTAACACTACAAAATAACCAATGCTAGGATAAAGCTTGAGTTTTAGTTTCCTGTCGCGACTAATGGCTTTACTAGTTAAGCTATAACCCGCGCGTTCAGGGCCAATCTCCGTAATCACTTCACCAATTTTCTCTATCCATGATTTTTTATGTTTACCTGTTTTAATGGTAACATGACTTTCAGTACCCATGTCTTGAATTTTTTCTGTAAACAAAGGAGCAAGAAAGCGACTGACATAATAAACACTTAGTACAGGTACACCCAATGCAAGTACAATAAACAGTAAATGAGCGAAATCAAATTGAAACGTCTCGAAAGCTTCCACAGTAGCGCTAAACCAAACAGGAGGTATTAAATAAGTCCACCAATAGAAAGTGAAAGTAGTTTCCAGTGAATCGACAGTACCCAATAAGCGTGGCAATAATTGATAGCTACCCATAAAAAGTACTGTCATGAAAATCTGTAGGTAATTGATGGTGTTTTTAAGTTTTTCTTCACTGGTAAACCGCATGATGATCAGGTACAATGCATTGGTAAGGGTTACCGATAGTAAAATGCATAGCATCAGTGCTGACAGAAAGGAAAGGATACCGGCAAAACCATAGGTAATGAAAACGGCAATGATAGAGCCTAAAGATAAAGCAAGTGTGAGCAGACCAATGTATAAAACGATGTGTGTTAGCCTGGCAGCAAGTAGAGTTTTGCTGCTGATGGGCCTTGGCAGTATGATGGAGTTGTCACTGGTATCCAGCAACACAGCAGAAAAATCTGTAATCAGAATCATGATGGACATAATCATGATATAAGAGAAAATAAAAGTCATGGATATGACTACAGAAGGCACCGAATAAATAAGGATGGAAACCAGTAAGCCAAAGATTAAGTAGATAACCAAGGCATAATAGTAGCTCCGGTTAGAGGATGCCTGCCCCATGGATAACATAGGTCTCCTTCCATCCATCAACAATTTAACTGCAACGATTGACCTGACCTGATGGTAATCGACACCAAATATTTTATAGACAAAGCTGAGTGCATCTAAAAATAGAAGTAAAATACGATCCATAGATACTTATTGTTTGATAATATCAATGAATTGACCTGCTGCACTTTCGTGCTCTTTGTTTCCGGTTAACTCAGTAAAGAGTTGCTCTAAGGAACCACTGTGGGCTTGTGAATTGAGTTCAGTAAAGGTTCCATTCGCAATAAGTTCACCCTTATTGATAATCATGATTCGATCGGATATTTTCTCAACCACATCCATGATGTGAGAGCTATAAAAAATAGTTTTACCAGCTTGCTTCAGCTGACTCAAAATCTCTTTTACCAATATCACTGCATTGGCATCTAACCCAGATAAGGGTTCATCTAAAAATAAAATGGATGGGTTGTGTAACATGCCGGCAATCAATAATACTTTCTGGCGCATGCCTTTGCTGAAGGTAGTCATGCGGTCTTCCATATGGTTGGCTAACCCAAACACATGGAGTAGTTCTTTCGATTTTTTATTGAGGGAGTTTTTATCAAGCGAATACAAGTTGCCCACAAAGTCCAGGTACTCCAGTGGCGTAAGTGTATCGTAGAGTGCGGCATTTTCAGGTATGTAACCAATACGCCTCTTTACTTCCAAGGGTTCGGTTCTAACATCAAGCCCAAGTACAGATGCCTTACCTTCAAATTCGTTGATTAAACCCGTTAGGATTTTAATGGTGGTGCTTTTACCTGCTCCGTTAGGGCCTATGTAACCAATAATTTCCCCGGCTTCAACTGTAAAGGAAATGTTCTTTAAAACAGGGTTGGTATAACTTTTCGAAAGATCTTCTACAACAATGGCTTGCATACACTTTATTTGAGCCTTAATGATACATATAACTCCTTAATGTAACAAATGTTAAAGAGCTGACCCTAATCAAAAAATCTCAAATCGTAAATCGTAAATTATAAATTGTAATTCTGCTGATTTTTGTCAGCTTTCTAGTTGATCGCTATCACGTAACTTGATTGTTGAGCTTCCTACTTTTACTCAAGCAAACAACAAAGCCATGAAAACGATATTAGTTCCATGTGATTTTTCGAAGCAGGCAGTAAATGCCTTCAGGTTCGCACTAGACATTGCACGCCAGTCAGGAGGTGAAGTGCATCTGACACACGTTATTGAATTACCGGTTATGCACGATAGTGTCTTGATGCCTGTCATGTCTTTTGAAGAGGTCCTATTGAAAGAGCTAAGAGATAAATCTCAGGTGGAGTATGCTAAACTCATCAAGAAATATGCTGATTCAAAGGACAAGGTTAAAACCACAACACAATTTGGTGCGCCCTCCAGAATGATTCTCAGCTATATTGAAGAGAATAAAATTGATTTGGTAATTATGGGCACCAAGGGGGCTAGCGGTGTTAAAGAATATGTGATAGGATCTAATGCTGAGAAAGTAGTCCGTAATTCCCCTGTTCCGGTGATTGCTGTAAAAAGCTATCCGAAGCTGAATACCATTAAAGATATTGTGTTGCCTAACACTTTGCATACCGAAATTCAGGAAGATTTACTAATGAAAGTAAAGGCGATGCAGAATTTCTTTAAAGCCAACCTTCATATTGTTTGGGTAAATACCCCTTCAAACTTTACAAGAGATATAACAACCAATAAGCGATTGCAGGATTTCGCAAAACGATTTTTATTTAAAAATTATTCTGTGCATGTTTTTAATGATCTCTACGAAGAAGATGGTATCATCAACTTCGCGCACTCCATAAAAGCTGATATGATTGCCATGGGCACACATGGTCGTAAAGGCCTGGCACATGTATTAAGTGGCAGTGTAGCAGAAGATGTGGTGAACCATATCGATATTCCAATCTGGACTTATACGATGCGCAATGAGTAATTCAGTAGTTGAAGAATCCCCGCTAAGTGAAGCCACTGAGCAAACAGTTTGCTACCATTGCGGACAGGATTGTAAGGAAGATGTATTGCAGAAAAACGGTAAGCACTTTTGCTGTTATGGCTGCCAAACGGTTTATGATATTCTCGATCAGAATGATCTTTGTGAGTATTATAACTATGACATAAAGCCTGGTACAAAGCAAGATCTGGTTGATAACGAAGCCTTTACCTATTTAGATGAAAAAGGTGTTAAGGATAAATTACTGATTTTCCAGTCACCCACCTTTGCTAAGGTGGAATTTTACGTACCGGCCATTCATTGTATTTCATGTCTCTGGTTATTAGAAAACTTGCAACGTCTTTGCAAGGGTGTGTTACGCTCTCAAGTGAACTTTGCCCGCAAGCGCGTTACCATTGAATTCGATCCTTGTCAGGCAACATTGACTAAGATAGCAGCCACTATGGCTTCCGTTGGCTATGCACCTTTGATCAACCTTGAGGATAAAAAATTACATAAAGAAACCCACCCACTAATTGCCAAACTCTCTGTGGCTGGTTTTGCCTTTGGTAACATCATGCTCTTGAGTTTTCCTGAGTACCTGGGGCTTGATGCCTCAGAAAAATACCTGCAGGAATTGTTTTCTTACTTGAATATTGTGTTATCAATTCCTGTTTTAGTTTATAGTTCCAGCGATTATTTTAAAAATACGTGGACAAGCATTAAACAAAAGCAGATCAATATTGATGTGCCCATAGCCATAGGGTTGGCAGCCCTGTTTTTCAGAAGTTCCTATGACATTATTTTTCATGTTGGCCCAGGCTATCTTGACTCTTTCAGTGGTCTTGTTTTTTTCTTGTTGATCGGCCGTTGGTTTCAGGATAAAACGTATGAGAGTCTGGCATTCGATCGGGACTATACATCTTATTTTCCGCTGGCTATTCATAAACAAACAGGTGTGGAGTGGAAACCTGTGGTAGTATATGATTTAGTGTGCGGAGATGTAATCAAGGTGCGTAACATGGAGGTTGTGCCCACTGATGCAACTTTGCTAAGTGTACAAGCCTACGTTGATTATAGTTTCGTTACAGGAGAATCTAAACCAGTTAATGTAAAGGCAGGCGATCTTGTTTACGCTGGTGGCCGTTTGTTGGGCGAGCCAGTTGTGCTGGAGGTGCAGAAGAAAACGTCTCAAAGCCACCTGACCAGCTTATGGAACAATGCTGTTTTCCAAAAGCCAAAAGAAAGCCGCTATAAAAAAATAATCGACCGGGCAGCCAGGCGTTTTACATGGTTCATTCTTTTCTTTTCAATAGCAACGGCCCTCTACTGGTATTATGCAGATCCAGGTAAGATGTGGTTGATCTTGACATCAGTGTTGATTGTGGCTTGCCCCTGTGCTTTGGCGCTGGCTGCGCCCTTCACCTACGGTAACATGTTGCGCGTATTTGGCAAACACGGTTTCTATTTAAAAAATGCTGATGTGATTGAACGCATGGCTGGCATCAATTCCCTTGTTTTTGATAAAACAGGTACCCTGACGCAAGGTGCTGCCACTGTACGTTTTGAAGGGAACCTCACCGAGCACGAATTATCCTGCGTTAAATCCCTGGCTGCATCTTCGGTTCACCCCATGAGTGAATTGATTGTGAAACACCTGACGATGCCTGCACATTGGGATGTTAAACAACTGGTTGAACGACCAGGTAAAGGCATTGAAGGTGAGGTTGCATGCTTGTCTATAAAAATTGGTTCAGCCAGTTTTGTGGGCGCGAATGCTTTGCTGGATCAAACGTCATCGCATGTTTTTGTTGCCATTAATGGAGAAGTAAAAGGACATTTTACAATCACAACTACTTTGCGTAGCGGCATAAAAGAAACATTGTCAACAATGGGGGCCTTGCCAGTAGCCATGCTGTCGGGCGATAATGAAAGTGATCGCACGCGCATGCAGCAAGTTTTTCCTGCTTCAGCACAATTACTATTCTATCAGAGTCCGCAAGATAAAATGAATTTTATTCATGACTGGAAAGCAACAGGTAAACAGGTGATGATGTTAGGCGATGGATTGAATGATGCCGGAGCCTTAAAACAAAGTGATGTAGGCATTTCTGTTTCAGATAATGCCGGTGTATTTACCCCTGCCTGTGATGGTATTTTAAAAGGCTCACAATTGGTAAACTTGTCTTTGTATTTACGCCTGGCAAAAGCTTCAACTACCATACTTAAGGTAGCCTTTGCGATTTCTTTTTTCTATAATTTTATTTCGCTCAGCTTTGCTGTAACGGGTCATCTCACACCCTTAGTGGCAGCCATATTAATGCCGATCAGTAGCATTAGCGTTGTAGGTTTTAGCAGTATAGCAGTGGGTTTGGTATCTCGTTCTATCTTAAAGAAAAGTGTATGACCATCATCATTCTATTAATCTCCATTTCACTTACTATTGCCGTACTTTTTCTAGTAAGTTTTTTGTGGAGTATGAAGTCAGGTCAATTTGACGATACCTATGGGCCTTCTGTGCGTATGTTGTTCGAAGACAAAAAAGAGAAAAAAACTGAAAGCTGATTCATTTTGTTTAACCTGATCTATTTGCCAGCATGAATGATGGTCGGATAATCGCATATCAGTAGTTGTTACATAGGTTCGAATAAACCGAAGAAATACTATTACGCTCGCTCGTCACTTTAAAATTCAGTTTAGCTTTTAATTATTTATCTTACTTCACTAGACAAAACCATGCTATGAAGAAGTTAAACTATTTATTGGTCTTTTTGATTGGCCTCACTCTTTCCTGTCAGCCAGAAACTAAACCTGCAAGAGATACCAGTTACCTGGAGGAAATTACTATAGGCCAATTGTTAAAAGGCTATGAAGAAGGCACTTTTACCAGTGAACAAGTAGTAACAGACTATTTGTACAGGATTGAGAGTATTGATAAAAGTGGCCCCACAATTAATTCCATTATCCACGTTAATGAGAACGCCTTAGAAGAAGCAAGAGTATTGGATACAGAAAGGAAGGAAGGGAAAATCCGTGGTCCTCTTCATGGTATACCTGTTATTTTGAAAGATAATATTGACACAGATGATATGCCCACCACAGCGGGTGCCACAGTGCTAAGAAACTCCATCCCGAGTTCAAATAGTTTCATCACTAAAAAATTAAAAGAGGCAGGCGCCATTGTGATTGCCAAGGCCAATTTGAGTGAGTGGGCAAACTTCCGTGCCGACATGTCATCTAGTGGCTGGAGTGGTGTTGGTGGACAAACCAAAAACCCTTATGTATTAGACCGCAATCCCTGCGGATCAAGTTCAGGCTCCGGTGCTTCCATTGCAGCAAACCTGGCTGCCTTTGCCATAGGCACTGAAACCAATGGCTCTATTGTGTGTCCTTCAAATAACAATGGTTTGGTAGGATTAAAACCAACGGTAGGGCTACTGAGCAGAACAGGAATTATTCCCATTTCCTTTACACAAGATACACCAGGACCGATGACACGCAGTGTTGCCGATGTGGCCATCAGCTTGGGAACCATGGTTGGTGTCGATTCTTCAGACAGTAAAACCTTAGCTTCATCAGGAAAATACCAGACCGACTATACATCCTTCTTAAAGGCAGATGGTTTGAAAGGCAAGCGCATTGGTTTATTAAAAAACAGTATGGGTTTTCATGCTAAGGTAGATACACTAATGAAGCGCGCTATAGTCGATTTAAAAAAACAAGGTGCTGAGGTAGTTGAGATAGATTTCAATCTAGAGCGTGGTGTGAATGGTGCCTCTTTTCAGGTATTATTGTTTGAATTTAAAGATGGTTTGGAAAAATATTTTGCGAGCTTGGGCGATAAGGCGCTTGTAAAAACAATGCAAGACTTGATTGAATTTAATAAGAAGGATTCTATCGAACTACGTTATTTCGATCAGCGCTTATTAGAGATGGCTGCTGAGAAAGGTAACCTTCAGACAAAAGAATACCAGGATGCACTTGCCACCATGCTGAAAGCCACACGCGAAAATGGAATTGATAAACTATTGGCAGAAAATAAGCTTGATGCTTTGATGGCACCAACCGGATCACCCGCCTGGAAAACAGATTTGATCAATGGTGATCACTATATTGGAGGTAGTTCTTCATTGGCAGCCATTTCAGGTTACCCGGCTATAACCCTGCCTATGGGTTTTGTTGACGAGTTGCCAGTAGGCGTATCGTTTTTCAGTACTGCGTGGACAGAAGGACTTTTGATTGAGATTGCCTATGCCTATGAACAAAGCACAAAACATCGTAAGGCACCAAAGTTTATTCCTTCTAACTAAAAGACAACTATTTTTTTCGTAGGTATAGAATACATTTAGCAAAATTTATACTCCAACTCAGCCCCGATCATTCCAGATGATCGGGGCTGAGTCGCTTATTACGCCTAAATAGTTTATTTTTGCACCCGCATGAAAAAAATCATTGAATCAAGAAAACTGTTGGGTGTAGACAAGGATGTAACCTTAAAGGACCTGAAAACTATTTACAGGAACTTTATGAAAGACTGGCATCCTGACAAGATACAGAACAATGAAATGGCGAAAGCCGAAGCTGAAGAAAAAAGTAAAGCATTTATTGAAGCTTATCATTTACTGGTTAGTATCGCTCCGGAAACACATGAGCAGCAGCTGCCGCAGTATACCGAAACCATGAATTCCTCCAGACTTCTTGATTTCCAGTATAAAGGACAAACCCTGGAGATTGGATTTGCAGATGGCAGCCGTTATGAGTTCTTTGGTGTACCTAAAAGCATCTATAATAAATTTATCAATTCAGCCACACCCGATCGTTTTGCCCGCAGACATGTTTACCATTCACATGTATATCGAAAAGTGAATAAGGCCACTGAAGAATAATCTACTAACAGCTATTTTGTTCAAATTTTTCGGCTGATTTATATCATAATTACTACTGATCGCACTCACGCCAAAGTAAGGCAGGTGAGTCTACTTTTGCCTTCATTAAACTTGTGTTATGAAGGACTATGCCGCTTTGTTGAAAAAGTATGACTTACCTGTACCGCGTTACACCAGTTACCCAACAGTACCACAATGGCAAACACAAGCTTTTGATATCAACACCTGGCAACGAAAACTAAAACTTGCTTTTGATGAGAGCAATGGTGCCACGGGTATTAGTCTGTATCTACACTTACCCTTTTGCGAAAGTTTGTGCACCTACTGCGCCTGCAATACACGCATTACAAAAAATCATGCGGTAGAAGAAAAATACATCACAACCTTGATGCAAGAATGGGCTTTGTACGAAAGTATATTCAAGACTAAACCATTGCTTCGGGAATTGCACATAGGCGGAGGTACGCCAACTTTCTTTAGTGCAGAGAATCTCGATAAGTTGTTGGCAGCACTCTTGTCGCGTTTTACTATTCATCCAGCCTATGAGTTCAGTTTGGAAGGTCACCCCAATAATACCCTGGGCGCACATTTGGATGTGCTGCAAAAGCATGGCTTCAAGAGAATCAGTTTTGGTGTACAGGATTTAAGTACCCAGGTACAGAAGGCGATTCATCGCATACAACCTTTCGAAAATCTTGAGCGCGTTGTAGAACAAAGTCGCGAAAGAGGATTTACCTCTGTAAGTTTCGATCTTATTTATGGTTTACCTTTTCAAACTGTAGCGAGTGTGGCTGACACCATGAAACAAGTACTTACGTTAAGACCCGATCGAATTTCCTTCTATAGTTATGCCCATGTGCCCTGGTTAAAGCCGGGTCAGCGCGGTTATGAAGATGCAGATTTACCTGGCGACTTGCGTAAACGAACTTTATATGAAACAGGTCGTTCGCGATTAATCATGGCAGGTTACGTGGAGATAGGCATGGATCACTTTGCTTTACCTCACGACTCACTTTTTAAAGCCCAACGTGCAGGAAAACTCCACCGAAATTTTATGGGCTACACAACCACTAATACCGACATTTTAATTGGATTAGGTACATCATCTATCAGTGAAACAACTTATGGCTATGCGCAAAACAAAAAAGAGGTTGAAGCTTATCAGCAAATGGTGGCGGAAGGAATTTTACCAGTGTTGAAGGGGCATTTGCATGCAGGTGAGGATAAACTTAGAAAATCCATCATACTTTCATTAAGCTGTCATGGTTTTGCTAACATGGAAGATGTACGAGCGGTGCTGGATGAAGAAAGTATGAACTTGTTAGAAGAGATGCAGCAGGAAGGCCTGCTACGCATTAACCATGATGCAATACGTGTAACGCAAACTGGCTTTACCTTTATCAGAAATATCTGCCAGGTATTTGATGCCTATGTAAATTTGGCGAAAGATAAGGTTGTGTATAGTAAGGCGATTTAGGTACTAAACTTAGTTAAAGCATAACATAGACAGCTCATGTTCAAAATTTTAAATTTTAAATTTTGAATCTGAAACCTATACCTGCTTGCTGTACTTATTCCTGTACTCCAAAGGGGTAAGTCCTGTTATCTTTTTAAAAATGGTGCGAAAGGCTTTAGTGTCGGTGTATCCAACATCATACATCACTTCATTGATGTTTTTCCGGCTACTCTCAAAACAGCGCTTAGCTGACTCTATTTTGATGCGTTGGATATATTCAAGCACTGAGTTGTTGGTGGCTGTCTTAAACCTTCGTTCAAAGGTTCGTCTCCCTACTCCATATTGATCGGCCAGGCTCTCTACACTAATGCGCTCATGAATATATTGTTCGATAAACTCCTGCGCTTTTCTAATCACCTCATCCTTGTGTTCCTTTTGCCCTTTAAACATAGCAAAAGCTGCCTGACTATTTCTGTCGATGTCGATGGCAAAATATTTAGAGGCCAGTATGGCCGTTTCACGATCGGTGTATTTTTCAACAAGGTGTAATAATAAATTCCAGTAGGAGTTAGCGCCACCGCTTGAGTAGATACGATTCTCCTCAGTTACAATGCTTCCATCTACTAGTTCTACGGCAGGAAATAACTCCCTGAACTCTGAACTAAAACCCCAATGTGTAGAACATTTTTTTCCATTAAGTAAACCTGTAGAGGCCAATAAAAATGCACCAACACAGAGTGAGGCTACCTCTGCTCCTTTTTTATATTGTTCATTGATCCACGGAATAAGTACCTTATTTTGTGCGATGGCTTGCTGCATATTGCCAAACAAGGCAGGAATAAATACAAGATCAGAATGCTCTACCTCGTTAAGTTGCTTATCTACATGCACAGAAAATAAACCTGCTTTTAGTTTTACTTCTTTGGAATAGCCCACGAGTTGCACATTAAACAATGCCTGTTTACCTGAGGCCAGCAGAAACTGGTTTACAGTGCTGAATAGGTATTGGGGATCGGCAATGGCTTGTGGTACAGAAGATTCCGGAACAAGGATGCTGACTGTTTTCATGAAGCCAATTTACAATAATTACTGTCGCAAAACACCCCTCTATTGTCGTTTCTCCACTGCAAATATGCCGCATATTCCATTGATATTTGTATAAGCAAATGAAATAACTATGGGAACAGATAAATTTATCAGTATTACAATTAAGGCTTTGGTAAATGCCAGCACAGAAAAGGTATGGGAATACTGGACCACACCTAAACACATTACCAAATGGAATACCGCATCAGATGATTGGCACACGCCTCACGCCACTAACGATTTGCGCATAGGAGGGAAGTTTACCTCGCGTATGGAAGCCAAAGATGGCAGTATGGGTTTTGATTTTGAAGGTGTTTATGAAAATGTTATTCCATATAAAAAACTGAGCTACGCTATGTCTGATGGAAGAAGAGTAGATATAACTTTTACACCTAAAGGCAAGGCAGTTGAGGTGATTGAAACCTTTGATGCTGAACAAAGCAATCCGATTGAAATGCAAAGAGATGGCTGGCAAGCCATTTTGGATAATTTTAAAAAATATACTGAATCATAATTATGGAAAAGCTACACTTTGACATTGTGATTAATACAAGTCCGGAAAAGGTTTTTAAGACAATGCTGGCCGATAAAACCTATCGTGAGTGGACCAGTGAATTTAATCCCACCTCTCGCTTTGAAGGCTCGTGGGAAAAGAATGCAAAAATTTTATTTGTTGGCACCAGTGCAGAGGGTAAGCGCGAGGGGATGGTAGCCAGGATAAAAGAACATATACCCAATCAATTCATTAGTATTGAACATTATGGTTTGGTAAATGGCGATGAAGAAATAACAACTGGTGATGAAATTAAGGCTTGGGCCGGATCGCACGAAAACTACAGTTTTAGCGCTATCCCGGAGGGCACTAAACTTAGTATAGCATTAGATAGTAATGAGGAATTCAAGAGTTATTTTGAAGAAAGCTGGCCACGGGCTTTAGCAAGATTAAAATCTATTTGTGAACGCTGATTACTTTAACTGAATACAAATGAAAAATTCAATACACCCTTGTTTATGGTTTAATAGTAATGCCCTTGAGGCAGCAGAATTTTATTGTTCTGTATTTACCAATTCAAAAATAACAACCAATACACCCATGGTGGTAAACTTTGAATTGAATGGACAGCAATTTATGGGTTTGAATGGTGGACCGCATTTTACTTTTAATGAAGCTGTTTCTTTTGTAGTTGAATGCGACACACAGGAAGAGATTGATTATTTCTGGAATAAGCTTACGGCTGGTGGCAGTGAAAGCATGTGTGGTTGGTTGAAGGATAAGTATGGTGTGTCGTGGCAAATTGTACCACGTATACTAGGCCAGTTAATGGCTGATGCGAACCGTTCTCAGCGTGTAGTGCAAGCATTTATGAAAATGAAGAAATTTGACATTGCTACTTTGTTAAAAGCCTGATCATTTTGTGTTGCTAACACCTTACCTCTTATTCAATGGCAATTGCCGTGAGGCAATGCTCTTTTACCAAGATTGCCTGGGCGGTGAACTGACTTTTCAAACAGTGGCAGAGGTGCCTGCAGACTATCCCTTTCCTGCTACTTTTGGTAGTATGATTATGCAAGCAACACTAAGAAAAGATTCGTTTACCTTAAGAGCCAGCGATTTAAATGATAATGATGTCTTGGTAAACGGAAATACAGTGACTTTTATGTTAAAGTGTACAAGTAAAAAGGAACTAAATCAGGTAAAGACAAAACTACTGAGTGGTGGTATAATGATGCAAGATGTAAGCCTTACTTCGAATAACGCCTGGATAACTTCACTTGTAGATAAGTTTGGTCATTATTGGACAATTTTCTGCCATGGCGATGGAGTATGATAAAATAGTTGAAGTTTTCAAAACCAGTATTGAAAATCAATACGACTGCTCTTTAGTAAGTAATGTTCTTTATGTTATGTATCCCGAGGCAAAAATTAATATTGATCTCGAGGATTGTGACAAGATTCTTCGCATTGAACATAGCTCTATTTCAATTGAAAAAGTAACAAAAATAGTAGAGGCTTTAGGGCATCAGTGTGAATTATTGGTTTAAAAATTTAACTTATGATGAAACAAATAGTATCGATCGATGCTTACCTGAGCGAGTTTCCTCCTTCAACACGTAAGTTGCTTCAAACAATGCGGAAAACCATACGGGCTGCAGCACCTGAGGCAACGGAGCGTATCAGCTATGGTATGCCTTGTTTTTATGCAAAAGGAAATCTTGTTTATTTTGCCGCTTATAATGGCCATATTGGTTTCTATCCAACGTCTACAGGTATTTCAGCATTTAAAAATGAACTCAAAGATTATGAATATTCGAAAGGAGCCATACGTATGCCATTGGATAAGCCACTGCCATTGGCCTTGATTAGAAAAATTGTAAAGTACAGGCTACAAGAGAATTTTGATAAAGCTGCCGTAAAAGAGCGAAAGGCACAACTCAGAATATGTAAGCATGGACATAAGTTTTATAAGACCAGCGATTGTCCTACCTGCCCAACATGTGAGCAGAAAACAAAAGTATCCCAAGGCTTTATACCTAAGTTATCAGCACCGGCAACACGTGCTTTACTAAATGAGGGTATTAAAAACGTATCTCAGTTAGCCAACTATGCAGAAATTGATATTTTAAAATTGCATGGTGTTGGTCCTTCTGCTTTACCACTTTTGCGAAAAGCCTTAAAAGAAAAGGGCTTGTCCTTCAAAAAGCGATAAGTACAATGCCGTAAACTGAGATTTTTTTAAGATATACTAATGTTAATATTCTGAAGCCATCAAACTAATAAAATACCTCGAAATCCTCTTGCCCCATAATAGGATTCCGCTCCATTGTGGTAAGTAAATACCTGCCCATAACGATAATCACAGAATAGAGCACCGCCTAGTTTACGGATAGCGTCAGGTGTCTGTACCCAGCTGGATGTTTTTGCATCAAACACACCAAGTTTTTGTAGGTCTCGGTACTGCGCTTCGCTCAACAAGGTAATACCCATATCTTCCGCCATTTGCGTAGCGCTGTTGGCAGGTTTATGTTCCTTCCTGGCTTCTAAGGCTTCATGATCATAACAGATACTCCTTCTTCCTTTTGGGCTCTCGGCAGCACAGTCTATAAAAATGTACGCATTACTTTTTTTATCATAACCAACAACATCGGGCTCACCTCCCGTTTTTTCCATTTCAGCAAGCGACCAGAGTTTATCAGGATGCTTATTCAGTTTACCTTCTACTTCATCCCATGCTATCCCTTTATGGCGTTTCATGTTTTTATCAAAACGCATTTTTAAAATCTCGAGCAATTCTTCGCGTTGCTCATTAGACAACTTTTTTTTGGTATTACTTAATTTGCTCATATTACTTTATAGTTTTATTTTTTTAATAAGATATATTCTCCAACGCATCATATAACCATTTGTAACTTATGCACTTATTATACCTTTATTGAAAATACGAACTATCCTATTAAAGGATTGAAAATTACCGTTGAATTTGTACTATTCTTCTTTCATTGGGCCTGAAATACCATGATACTATTGTTAAAACAAGTAGCAATGCAGAACCAAAGTAATCCTGAAGGGCGCTGCTACTGGCAACATGCGAAAATAGGGCACCAGTCATAGCGAAGAAGAAACCTGCGTAAGCCCATTCTTTAACTAAAGGAAATTTAGGAATAAGAATAGCCACTACCCCTAGTATTTTCCAAAAACCAAGTATACTTAAAAAGTAATCCGGATAGCCTAATTGTGTTATGAAGGCTGTTTCTTCTTTCATGTTCAGCAATTGTACTATACCTGTGGAGGTCATGCCAAGTGCAAGCCACAAGGTGGCTACCCAGTAGATGATTTTATTTCTTTTTGTCATGATTCATTTATTTAATTGTTGAACAACTTCTTGTAAGCGATTATGAGCCATATTAAGGCCTTGTGCAAAAGGTAATTTTAGCATTTGATCTCTGAGTTCAACAGATCGATAGATAATCTGCATAGTTAATTTGCTTGTATCAGCAGTGAGTGACTCAAAGTCAAGAAACTCGAGTTGAGCGTCAAAGCTTGTATTCTCCATTTGGAATGTCCTGATAATTTGACGCTCTGGAATAAAATCATGTATGGTGCCATTAGCTTTAAATACAACGTTTCCTTTTGTGTCTGAGGTTTCAAACTGCCAGCTACCATGCTTTTTGTTTTCGAGTTTCACCACCTTTGTATTCATCCACTGTGCCACAATATCAGCTTCTGCATAAGCTCGAAAGAGTAGAGCCAAAGGCAAGTCAAATTCTCGCGTGATAACTAATTCCTGTTTGCCATCTTCAGCATGAACTCTAGTTTTAGCTTCCATTTTATTTGTTTTTATATTTTTTCATGATGCTTTCTAATTTGTTAAAGCGTTCTTCCCACATCATGCGAAACGGCTCGATAAAATCAGCCACCTCTTTCATTTTTTTGGCATTGATATGGTAATACACCTCCCTGCCGTTTTGCTCTTGCTTAAGTAATGAGCACTCTGTAAGAATTTGCAAGTGCTTTGAAACAGTAGGCCTGGCGGTATCAAAGTTTGAGGCAATGGCACCAGCTGTCATCGATTGTGAGGTAGCTAAGAGCAGCAAAATGGCTCTCCTGGTAGGATCTGCGATAGCCTGAAATACATCTCTCCTTAAATTCATTGTGTAGCTATTTGACTACAAATATATGCGTAGTCATTTAACTACGCAACTGCTTTTTGTAAAATGCTGATCAATTTTTTGACTGATACTAACTAATTACTTTACTAAAAGGGATTAATGAGGGCTGAGAAGTGGATCTTTAAAGTGGAAACTGATTGTACTAATGAAGTATGGGATAATAGATATTCCATAGAGCTGATTCTTCTAGCCAAATGAGTTATCGTATTTTTGATAGATTCAAGCTTTTCAGAACGTTGATAGATTTATTTTTTTAATGTAAGTAGTTACTTTGTATGGGTATCTTACTTAATCACGCTGATGCCTCATGTCTACCCGTTTTATTAAGTTTTCCATCTGCAGAAATAAAGGTGGCTGAGTTTTTTTGATGACTATTTGATGCAGGTAACACTATATTAATTTCTATGCCTAAGTTGGGCTTACTCCATAATTTAATAGTTCCACCCATAGCACTTATTTGGCTCTTTATAAGAAACAAGCCCAGTCCTTTACCATCAGAGGTGGCGTGAAATTTCTGGAAAGGCTCAAAGATCTTATCCTCATAATGCGCACTTTCAAACCCAATTCCTTTATCGCAATAGTTTATAATAATACTATTTTCAATTTCCTTGACGTCAATTGTTATTTTATTTTCGTTGCCAACGCTCTTGTATTTTAAGGAGTTAGAAATTAGGTTATTGAAGATATTATCAAAATATTCAGGAATTACATTAATCGATTCAACTGTAGAATTAAAACTGACAACAAAATTTTCTTTTTTTAACTCAGTACTAAATTGTTGAAGCAGCTTTTGAATGGATTCTCGGGGATTAATCTTTTTATAATTTTTATCATTTTGAGACTGGATATCCAGTACAAGGATAAGATCATGAATGATGGTATCAAGTTCCTTAGTGGAGTACTTAAGTTTTTCAATAATTTGATAATTGATGCTGTCTTTCATGGGCTCCTCTTTTTCCACAAGCATACAAAGCCCAAGAATTCGGGCAACAGGCCCTCTCAAATTATGCGCTGCAATAAAATTAAAACGCTCGATTTTTCGTAAGTTATTTTTTAATTCTTGGTTGGCATTGGCAAGTTCAATGGTTCGTTTAGTAACTGCACTTTCCAAATTCTGATTTTGTTTCAGCACTAACTCTCTGAGTTTTTCATACGCACGATTTTGTGATTCAAGCTTTTCATTTTGGATTTGAATTTGATCCTGGTTACGGATTAGAACTTCATTTTGTGCAAGTATTTCTTCAGTACGTTCTGAGACCAATTTCTCGAGTATGATTTTTTGATTTTCAATAATGTTCAGGTTTTCATCCTTAACTGAAATGATTTGTTGCTTGATAAGATTGTATCGATAACCAAGCGCAAGTGAAAAAATGACAACCTCCCACGCTAAGCAAACTTCTACACCATGTAAGCCAAAAACTTCTGTGTATTTAATAAAACCAAGGGTCATGATTGAGTTAAACACAGTCACAACAAGCATGGGTGTCCAGCCAAGTATAAAAATGTAGATTATCTTCTCCTTTAATCTTGACAGTGACAGGATCAGGAATACATAGTACAGCGGTAGGATGATCGCAAAACTGAAAATTAGAATAGAACTTACTGTAATATTTGTAAAAGAGGCTATTAACATAACTAAGCATATACCAATAAAGAGCATGCTTGTCTTCCTGGTCCTTGGAAGGAAGGTGTGTGTTTGAAGCATTTGATTAACAAACACTAATTGGGTGCTGAAATAGATGGCCATAGGCCAGGGGTATTTGTTATAGTTTGGATTATTGGGCCAACACCACTCAAACAACAATCCATTAAACCACGCTACTACTAAAATGGATGAAATTAAGTAGCAACTGTAGTAAAAATAAAGTTTGTCTCTGGTAACAATATACAAACTGGCATTATAGAAAAGCATAACAAGCAGTATGCCCAGTATGGCCATTGTTAAAGACTCATGAGCTCTATTATAGTTTAAAATTGCTTTTAAACTACCCAACTCGCCTCTCACAAATGTTGGCGCACTCTCATCTATTTTAATAGCACATATTATCAATTGCTTTCCTTTCTTATTCGAGCCAGGAATTTCAACGATATAACCACCTGATCGAAATTTCTTTGTATTGAATGGCAGTGAAGCACCCGTTACTGTACTCGAATTTATTTTGTTATCAAATAATGAATAAACACTAATTTTTTGAAGGAAGAAGTTTCTAAAATTTAGATATAAAAGTAAGTTTGTTGCATTTTCTACCTCTATAGCCAGCCAGACTGTTCCAATGCTATGGGTGAAATTTAAATTTTCTGTGGTTAATGGCTTAAAATCATTAGCCTTGTATTTATCAAAAGCTTGACTAGCATCCATTTTTGAGTAATCATCAAAATAGAATTTACTGTAGTCTTCAATTGCATATTTTTCTTCATCTGTCTGAATTACTATTTGCGTGGATTCATGTTGCCCTATAGCCATAAGAGCTTGGCTCATTACTACTAGTAAGCATATAGTTTTTAATATATTCACAATTGCTGGTGAAATAGAGTTTCTGGCATATACTTTTAGATTAAAGCTGAATGACACCCAAGTAATGAAAACAGCAATGCTGAATTTTTATTTACGAGGTTACCAATTCAACTATAAAGCTATATATACCTTATTTTTAAGGCATTAAAATTTAGTCCAATTTGTATATCATTTGGCTCTAAGGCTTCTATGGGAGTGCAAGGAGACTAAGCCTCTGTCTTTTTGAATTTTTTCCTGAAGTAGAAAAGTGATAAAATAATGAGTGTGCTGCCGGCAACTGAAACAACATAACCACCCGACATAAAAAATTCTAACCAGCTTAATTGTTTTTGTCCAAACTCTCGGTAAAAAAGTACAGAGGCACTACCTAAGTATCCAATCGAATCAGCCAGGTATATTAAAAAGCCAACTGTACTTACGTATTTAAAGGTCGCAATCAGCCTGTCGAAAAAAATACTGTTAAATTGAATGTAGCCAAAGTATAAGCCCATACCAATTAAAATCATCCAGGTTGGCGCATTAATCCATTTCTCTTGAAATGCATAGGTGCTCAATCCAACAGTAACAAAGCCAATAAGCACAATAATGTGATTGACCATAAGCGCTTTGTAATTGTTTTTGATCAGCATGAGACTGGCAATGACAATTAACACAACAATGGTTACTGGTATTTCAGTAGCACTGAAAATGGAAGGCTTATCACCATAACCTAATGATATCCATATTTCAGATGAGAAGTTGTCGCGAAAATCGCGATACACAGTGAGCAAGGTGTAAGCAAGAATCAATAATATCAGGCCGGGAAGAAAAGTTAGGGCGAAACGAATTCTTTCTTGTCTCGACATAGGCGCCCGTTTTGTACGAAGGTTTTCATCTTCTGCCGTTGGCGGAGGAATTTTATCAAGCAACCAAAGGAAAATAAGCAGCGGTATGAAGAACAAACACACAGAGACAAAGGGCATCCAGAATTCAGAAATACCTGCCTGAAGAATTAATCCTCCAACTGTTTTTGCAAAGCCTGAAGAAAAGATAAAACTTACTGATAGACTGGCACCTAACACCTCTGTGAACTTGCGACCTTCTAAATATCCGAATACCATGCCCCATACCATACCCAGGGGCAAACCATTAAAGAAGAGAAAAATTAAATTATACGGAGTAGGGGTAATGGCGAAGAATAGCCAGGAGATTCCGGCAATGCTCACCATGAGTAAAATGCCTTTTGCGCGTGCGTGTGCGCCCAATTCAGATACAACTTTAATACCGATGAACTTAGAAAGCATGTAGCCAATCAGTTGGAAGATGACCATCCACACTTTAAAGTCAACTCCGGCAACAGCATTATTTTCGTATGTAGCTACACCAAAAGTTTTACGTAAGGCAAAAATGCAAGTGTATAAACAAAAAGCAGCTACAGCTGTATAGCATGAAAACCAGAAACCGTTAGTCCGGCTAAGCCACTGTGTAATAGGAGAAACTGCTTTCAAATCAACTAGGTTTTGTTAAAGGTATCATTTATCCCCAGTATCAAAAAGAAATCTGTTAATCCGTGCGTTTATCTAAAATCCGTCTGACCGCTGTTTGCTTTCAGTTTCAGCGGTCTGACGGATGATTCGGTTAGAAAATCTCTATTGTTTCTAAAACCAGTAGTATCTAAACGGATTAATATAAAAAGAAAAACCCTTTCGTACCGTCTGCAGAAAGGGTCATTCAAACCTAAACCTATGAAAGGTATCTTTATAGAATTACACGATTACGCCCTGCTTCCAGCACAGCATAATCTTTCCAATTTTTAAATGTTGATGAGTCTAACACTTCATTAGCAGAACCTGATTGTTCAGGGGTAAAATTACCCTGACTTTCCCACCATTTTTTAGCACGCTCTCTTGCAGTCTTCTTGTCTACATTTTCTTCAAACAAATTCATACAAGAATCAGATACCATCCAGGGCTTTTCCATGGATGAGTATTTTTCAAAAATGATGGTTCTCATATGTGTACCACTGCTTTGATTTTTGAAATGAGATACAGTGTAAGACATAGTCTCAGGTTCAGTCATTACCATATCCCAGTATTTTTTAGATGAAATAACTTCAGCCGTAGTCAGCATGTAGCCATAACCAGCGTCAATACTCTCTTTGGTGATTGGGCATTGAGCCTTTAATGCTGGTTTTTTCTTAGCGAATAGGGTGTTCAGGAATGTCATACAAAACAATTTACTCCTTAGATACTCCTATGAGGGTAAATAGTTGCACGTACAGGCGAAAAAAGTCTAAAAAATTGACGAAACCGGACTTTTTCAATCCGAAATGGACATTAAAGTATATTCCTATTCCTCTTTAGGGTCTCCTGGGCAGTGGGTAGGTATGAGCGTAAAGACTCTTATTCCTCCTCAGAGTCTCTTGGAAAAACGGGTAGGTATGAGTGTAAGGACTCTGAGGATTAAGATTATGCCAAAAAAAAGCCCTATACCAATGCATAGGGCCATCTACATCATGAATGATGTCAAAATTAAGGTGAAGTTTTGCTGGCTGCCGCTTTCAGTTTAGCCTCCTGAAACTTCTCATAGCGTTCAATGAAGGGTCCGATTTCTTCTGCTGCGGGAATCTTTCTTCCTATAATTTTTTTCTCCTTATCAAGTATGTAAATGGTTGGTGTGGTTTCTGCATCATATAAATCGCGGTAGTTACCAACGGCACTGTAATAGAAGCATGTGTTAACAAACTTCTCCATCTTCATTTCTTTTACATACTTCTGTGTTTTGGTCATAGAAGTGTCGGCTGAAACCGTGTAAACGCCCACATCAAGTTTAGTGGAGTTTTTGAAATCGACCAGTTTGGGTGTTTCTTTCTTGCAATGGCCACAATCCGGATCGAAGATGAAGAGTACAGTATACTTGTTGGTCATGCTATGCAGCGAGCGCATGTTGCCATTCACATCTTTCAAAATAAGGTTATTGGATTTTTTGCCCAAGGCACTCGAACGAATACGATCTGCCTGCTCTTTTAAATTTTTCTTAAGCTGGTCATTTACCCAAAAATTCATTTCACCAGAAGCATAATACTTGTCATACAGGTTAACATACACCTGATCAAGTCCCATATACTTAGGTTGCTGATATTTCAATAAACAAATCCAGGTCAGGTATTTGTAGGCTTCCTGATTTTTCTTTGCCTTTGCTATCAGTTTGTTGATGGCTACAGTCAGGGTATCCGCTTCAGGAACAAATAATTTATCCAGGTATTCATCTACCTTTTCTTTGTAAATGTTTCGTGGTAAGCGGATTAAAGCCTCATCGCTTAAATCGAAATTATCAAAATAATGTTCACGGTAGTAACGTAACTGAAAAGTAGAGTCTATGCTGCCATCCGCACGTTTTGGTGGTTCGGGTACTTCAATTCTTTTGGTGGTTTTGAAAAGTTTAGCCGTAAATGACTCCGGGTATTTGGCGATGATGCCATCCTGGTAAGCCATTACTTTATCGTTTATTTTGTTTAGTGCTTCTCTGGCTATTTTCTTGGCGTCCTCACTGGCCGTACTATCCTGCATTACTTTAACATGGGGCTCAGCTTCCATATTTCTTTCCACATTGAAGCGCATGTTTTCAAAAAACAATTGGTTATCGTAATCGCCAGTCACTTTCATATTGGCAACATAATCCTTAGTAGAGGTCGCCATCTGAAACTTTTGATTAGTACCAATTAACAGTTCAAAGAGTTTGATTTTGCCTTTTATGATGAAGTAAACGCCTGGAGGCAATGGTTTTTTGCCATCAAAACTGAAAACACCATTTACCGATTTGGCAGTGTCCTTGGCATAGGTGCTTTCACTATAGTAGTGGCCTAGTAACAGGGTAGTATCATTCAGTCCCTCTATCCTAAAGTCAAGCTTATAGGCTGGAGCTTGCGCTAAAACAACTGCTGAAGTAGAAATCGCAATAATAATAGATAAGAAAAATCGTTTCATAGCTTTTGTTATAATAACGAGTTAAAACTATGGCAATTAATAGGCCATATACCGCGAAGGTAATCGAAAAATGAAAAATCAACTTACTAAAATGCTCACTTAACACTAATTAACAGAAATTGAACCTTTATTGGATCTCCGTTAAATCATGATAATTTTAATAGTTTTGTGCGTTTAAACTACCATGTCCCTCTTCGTAAACCAACTCACTAAGATCTATGGCGCCCAGCGCGCACTCAACAACATATCCTTCTCGGTAAACGAGGGGGAAATTTTGGGTTTTTTGGGACCAAACGGAGCCGGTAAATCAACTACTTTTAAGATTAGCACCGGGTTGATCCCGGCATCGAAGGGCTCGGTACAGGTAGCAGGTTTTTCAGTAGCAGAACAGCCGATGGAGGTAAAAAAATTAATTGGTTATTTACCCGAGCATAACCCGCTTTACCTCGACATGTTTGTACATGAGTACCTGCAATTTATGGGCAGTCTTCATGGACTAAAAGGCGCTCAACTTAAGCTAAAGGTGGGGGAGATGGTCGAGAAATGTGGATTAGTAAGAGAGCAGAATAAAAAAATTGAAACCTTGTCGAAAGGCTACAGGCAACGGGTTGGTTTGGCACAGGCACTGTTACACGACCCCAAGGTTTTATTATTGGACGAACCCACTTCTGGGCTCGATCCTAATCAATTAGTAGAAATACGAAAGCTGATTAAGGAAGTAAGCCATAATAAGACGGTAATTTTCTCCACACACATTATGCAGGAAGTAGAAGCCTTGTGTGAACGCGTGGTAATTATTAATAAGGGCGAAATTGTTACAGACTCGCTATTGAAAGATTTGTTGAATAATAAGGATAATCAGGTCTGCACAGTTGAGTTTGAGGGTGCCGTAGAAGAATCATTATTAAATTCGATTGCAGGCGTAAACCTTGTGCGCAGAATCTCTAAGTCAGATGAAAGTACTATTAAGTTTAGGATAGAAAGCGAGCCAGGGGTAGATGTACGCTCAGCTTTATTCAGAATAGCTGCGGACAAAAACTTATCCTTGCTCAGCCTTAAGCAAGAACAACAAAACCTCGAACATATTTTTCAGGAACTTACTAAACAAACTACCGAGGCATGATACCAGTATTTGTTAAAGAATTCCGCTCTTTTCTTAATTCACTTATAGCCTACCTGGTCATGGTTGTATTCTTAACAGCCATGGGTTTGCTGGTATGGGTTTTCCCCGACACTTCTGTGCTCGATTACGGCTTTGCCGATATGCTCACGCTTTTTTCACTAGCACCCTATGTTTTTATTTTTTTAATACCCGCCATTACGATGCGTTCTTTTGCCGAGGAACGCAGAAACGGAACCCTTGATCTACTCTTCACCAAACCGATTAGCGATTGGGAAATTATTTTCGGAAAATTCCTGGCCTCATTAGCACTGGTATTCATCACCCTGTTGCCAACGCTTATCTATTATTTTTCCATCAGTGCTTTAGGAAATCCAACAGGTAACATTGATACCTCAGCTGTGACAGGCTCCTATCTTGGACTTTTGCTCTTAAGCAGTGTTTTTTGTGCAATTGGTTTGTTGGCTTCGTCCATCACTACCAATCAGATTGTGGCCTTTATTGTAGCAGCTTTTTTCTGTTTCATCTTTTTCAGTGGCCTTCATTCGGCTTCATCGCTGGCTTCCTCGGCCAATATCTCATTACTCATTAAGCAGGCGGGTATTTTATATCACTACGAAACATTAAGCAGGGGCTTAATTGATAGTCGGGATGTGTTGTATTTTATCAGCCTATCCTTTTTTATGTTACTGATTACTAAAACCATTTTATCCTCACGCTCATGGTAAACTGGAAAAGTAAACAACTCGGTGATGTATTACTATTGGCCAATGGTTTTGTGCTATTGCTGCTCATCAATTTATTAGCCTCCTATTATTTTGTAAGGCTGGATCTTACAGAAGAGAAACGGTTCAGCATTAAAGCTCCTACCAAAGCACTACTTGAAAAACTTGAAGAGCCTGTTTACATTGAGGTATTTCTGGCGGGAGATTTAAATCCGAGTTTCACTCGTTTTCAGCGTTCTATCAAAGAAATTCTTGAAGAATTTCGTGTCTATTCAAATGGCAAGGTACGCTTTGTGTTTACCGACCCGGGAACAGCTATTGGAGAAAAAGCACGCAATGAATTCATGCAAGACCTGGCATCCCGCGGTGTTCAACCCAGAAATGTTATTGATAGTAAGGATGGGCAACGAGTGGAAAAAATTATTTTCCCGGGAGCACTTATTTCTTATGGTGGTTTTGAAACAGGGGTGAATCTGTTAAAAGGTAATAGTGCCGAAGGCGGTTCGGAGGGTGTAATCAATCAGGCCATAGAGGGAGTTGAGTATGAGTTGGCTAACGCGATTTATAAATTAAGTAATAATGAACGCAAGCAAATCGGATTGGTGCAAGGTCATGCAGAGCTTAGTGGATCAGCGATCAGTAGCTTGATTAATGCTTTGCAGGATAAATTTGATGTAGACGAAACACTGTTGAACGATGCGCAAGTACTTGACGATTTTGATGCCCTTATTATTGCTAAACCTCAGCAAAAGTTTAGCGAGCGGGAAAAATTTGTGTTGGACCAATACCTGATGAAGGGTGGAAATCTGCTCTTCCTTATTGACAAACTAGAAGCCTCTGCTGATAGTGCTTCCCGCGATGATTACTTTGCTTTTCCATACGACCTTAACCTGGATGATCAATTATTTAAATATGGCTTCCGCATAAACCTGGATTTGATACAAGATCGCTCAGCAGCTTTGTTTCCGGTGGTAACAGGTATGGCGGGCAATAAACCACAAATTCAGTTGATGGATTGGCCCTTCTTTCCTTTGGTGAATCGTTATGCGGAGCATGAAATTACCCGTAACCTGGATGCAGTGCTGACCAGGTTTGTCAGCAGCATCGATACAGTTAATGTAGTTAATCTAAAACGCACGCCTATTTTATTCAGTTCACAATATGCCAGAACATTAACCGCACCAGTTCGCGTTAGCATCAACGACATCAGAAATAACCTGAAGGCGCAGGATTTTCAGCAGGCATTTTTGCCCATCGCTTATTTGGCTGAAGGCTCTTTCCCCTCTTTATATAAAAATCGTTTTGTGCCCGAAGGCATTGAAACCACAACGATACTTGAAAACAGCAAGCCTGCCAGAATGATTTTGATTTCAGATGGAGATATGGCACGCAATGATGTTAACCCACGTACAGGTCAGGCACAGACCCTGGGCTTCGATCGTTTCTCCAATTACACTTTTGCTAATTTGGATTTATTGGTAAATGCAGTGTCGTGGTTAGTGGAAGACAATGGTTTGCTTACTGCCAGAACCAAAGAAGTGAAAATAAGACCTTTGGATAAGGAGAAAGTAAAACAAGAAAGATTGTATTGGCAAATGTTGAATGTGGTGGCGCCCATTACGATAATTGTATTGTTTGGTATGGCATGGGCCTTTGTAAGAAAGAAAAAGTTTGCCAGCTTTTAATTATTATAAGTATTCATAAAAATTCCTAAAATAATTACGTCATTGCGAGGGAGGCACGACCTAAGCAATCTTAGTTTTTTACAAATGGCTCTTAATGACTTGATCGGTTTAACAACGAAAGCCTTCTTTGTGATCTTAAATGAGTATCAGCTTTTAATCTTTGAATGAGATGCAGGAAAAAAGAAATAAGCTGTCGTTTGCCGTACTATTGGTTCTAGTAGCCATGACAACAGCGCTTTATTTTTTAGGTAATCAAACAGGTGAGGAGGTAAAAAATAAAGACCTCTTTCAGTTAGCCGATAGTAAAGTTATTAACCGTGTAGAGCTAACATCAGCCCAGGGAAAAATCATTTTGTCATTTAATGGTACCCGTTGGATGGTGAATGATAATGAGCCAGCTGACCGCGACATGATTGATGTTTTATTTGCTACTGTGTTGCAGGCAGAAATTAAACGCCCGCTTGCTGGTAATAGGAATGATTCTGTTGCAAATGAAGTAAAAACAAGTGGTGTTAACGTCAAATTTTTTGAAGGTGAGACACTGCGCAAAAGCTTTACTGCGGGTGGCAATGTTAAAAAGACGGAAGCTTATTTCATTGATGAATCTGGGAAAGCATACATAATGAACATACCCGGCTACCGTGTCTATGTATCCGGAGTTTTCGAACTGACAGAAAAGCAATGGTGGGATAAATATGTATTTGCTTTCAATTGGTCGAACTTCCGTGACTTGGTTGTAACCTATCCTGATAAAGTTGACAATAACTTTACCATAAGTCTTCAGGAAGATTACTTTGCCATCAACAACATGCCAACCGATACCACTAAGCTCAACGATTTTCTGGATGCGGTTTCTTTATTAACCGTAGATGAGTTTATAGAAACAGATAGTTTGAAGGATGTAACACCTGTGCTCACCATTCAGGTAAGCGATATAGCAAACCGAATGTATAGTCTTTCAATTTTGCCTTATGTGCAGGCCGGTAAAACAGCCTGCCGGGTAAAAGAAAATCACCTGGCCTGGATCGACAACCGCAAGTTGGCCCGTCTGGTAAAAAACCGCGAATTCTTTCGAAAAAAGGCCTAGGAGCTTTAAAAAAGCAGGTTTTAAAATTGCCATTTCTTTCTAACTTTACGGCCTCTAAAACTTTAACCAACTCAGCATGAAGTTTATTGTTAACTCGGCTTATCTGCTTAAGCAGCTTTCTAATATTAATGGGGTAATTACCACTAACCCGGTTGTGCCTATCCTTGAAAATTTTCTTTTCGAATTGGAAAAAGGAAGCCTGACGGTGACTGCTTCTGATCTGCAAACCTCCATGATTACTGAATTGCAGGTTGAGTCTAAGGAGAAGGGCAATATTGCCGTTCCTGCTAAAATTCTTTTGGAAACACTGAAGAACCTGCCAGAGCAGCCTGTAACCTTCTCTATCGATGAGTCTACCTACAGTGTTGAAATTATCTCTGACAATGGTCGTTATAAGCTTTCAGGCGAAAACGCAACAGATTTCCCTAAGGTACCGACTGTATCTAATGACTTCTCTGCTGAGATTTCTTCTGAAGTAATGTCTCGTGCCGTTAACAATACCATTTTTGCTACCAGCAACGATGAGTTACGTCCGGCCATGACGGGTGTTTACGTTAACCTGGGTGAAAAAAATACCACCTTCGTAGCTACTGACGGTCATCGTTTGGTTCGCTACCGCAGAAATGACATCACTTCTGATAATGGTAATGCTATCATCATTCCTCGTAAAGCCCTAAACTTATTGAAGGCAACCTTGCCATCAGAGAATATGCCGGTTAGCATAGACTTTAACATGTCTAATGCTTATTTCAAGTTCGGTAACATTAAAATGATTTGCCGCCTGATTGACGAGCGTTACCCTGATTACGAAAATGTAATTCCAAGCAATAACAATATTAAGATGACTATTGGTCGTACTGACTTGTTAAGCGCATTGAGACGTATCTCTATTTACGCTAACAAAACTACACACCAGGTACGTTTAAAGATCACAGGCAGTGAGTTACAAATCTCTGCTGAAGATTTAGACTTCTCTAACGAAGCGAATGAGCGCTTATCATGCGAGCATGAGGGCGAAGACATCGAGATCGGTTTCAATGCTAAGTTCATTATTGAGATGCTGAACAACATCGATACAGACCAGATTAAATTAACCATGTCAGCACCCAATAAAGCCGGTGTTATTCTTCCTGTTGAGAAAGACAAGAATGAAGATATATTAATGTTGGTAATGCCTGTAATGTTGAACCAATACGTTTAACACTTAGCTTTCTAACAATAAAAAAGCCATCGCAAGATGGCTTTTTTATTGGCTATACTTACCATTGTATGCAATCGAATATGCGATCTCAGGTACACTTTCAAATTTCTTAATAAATTATTGGTTTTATAATGAAAAATGGACTTTTGGGAATATGAACTTAATCAAATTTCAATTAGCTTAGTGTAATTAACTAAAATAAAACTTTATGAAAAAACTCTCGTTGTACTTGGTGTTAATTGTTTCGGCTTTCGTTTCGTGTGACTATGGTAATGAAAGTGTGCTTTCAGACAATCCTGATGTAATAAAATTTATTAGGTCTGAATCGTTTAAAGAACATACTGTGGATATTTCTGAATTAGATTTAAAGACCGCTAAAACTATTCGTTCAAAATCAGATAAGGAAGTTGTTTATATTCCTTTTTTGAATAATAAGAAAAAATATATTTTAGCTTTTAAGAATGAAATCGATTTCCAAAGCTTGATAGTTAATGTGGAGGTGGATGATTTAATTGATACTAATGATTCCTTTTTTAAAGGAGAATTAAATGCAAATATTAATTTCTCTAGACCTAACTCACAACATACTTTTTCTATTATTAATTCGAAAATTGTGTCATTGACAAATGATGATTTAAATAGTAATGGTAGAACAAATGAATGCAGAGATTCAAGAGACGTTCTTGATTGTGCCGCGAGAAACATCGATGCAATGGGGCCAATTTCTTGGTTTCAATGTATGGTAGAACTTATAGTTTGCTTAGCAGTCGAAGCAGCAGACTGTTATTTGTTGGGATGTCCAAACGTTAAAACCCTAGAGGAACCTAATCCGTAGTTAAAAAATATTAAAACTTAGTTATGAATCCACTTGATAAACTTTTAATTGCTCTTGTAATAAGTGTAATTGTAGCAGTTTCCACTATTATCTTAACAAGAAGGTCAGGAATCGAAAATGGAAGGAAGACGCTAATTTATATCCTCTCCATACTTGCTCCAGTTGTTGGGCTACTTCTGTATTTATTTTCGGAGAAAAAAATTATTTCTAAGTAGCTTTAAGCATAAACTGAACGTTTCAATCCTTTTCAGTAATGTGATTGCCTTCATTTGTAAAAAAAAAGCCATCGCAAGATGGTTTTTTTATTTACTATGCATTCAGCACATCTTTATATTCAGGAGTTTTATCAAATACCGATTTAGCGAAAGGGCAAAGCGGCAATATTTTAATTTGATGCTGACGGGCATAGTCTACTGCCGCCTGTACCAATTGTTTACCTGCGCCTTTTCCTTTTAGTTCCTCACTTACATCAGTGTGGTCTATGATGATGAGTTTATCTCCGGCTTTGCTATAAGTCATCTCTGCGAGTTTCTCCTTATCGATTTCTATATAGAACAAGCCCTTGGAACCGATTTCTCTGTGTTTTATTTCCATGTATCAGATTAAGATCGTGAAGTTTCTCGTACAACAATAGTATTTGCTATCAAATCATTGACTCCTCTTCCCTTTTTATTCAAAACCGGAGTGATGAAATAGACGAAGGCAACAAGCTGAGGGATTATTAAACCAATCCATACCCAGATTGGTGGTTCTTCATTCTTATGTATAAAGTAAAAAAGTGCCTGCACAAAAGCGTGCGCAATCTCCCATGGCAAGAGCTTAACTACGTTTCTTATAATTATCGATTGGAGCGAAGCTTTTCCGCCATTAATGTTATGAACCTGAAGTTTACAAATTTGCTTACCTAATGAAGCTTGTTTGCTACTATATTCAAAACAGATTAAGTACAATAAAACAGGCAGTGTAAGACTAAGAAAAGCCACAAGTTGACCCATGTAAGGAGAAAAGACAAGTGGTCTGCCATGCGTAAAAAAGTATACGACACCAAAAAGACAAGTAGCATAAAGCGCGATTAACAAAAAGTCAATGAGTAAAGCACCAATACGAATCCAGTATAGTATTATTTTCACGGTTAATTACGACCACTGTTTTAACTTCATTTTCGCATCTTTAGCACTAATCGTTTTATTCATGGCGGATTGTGCCAACCCAATCTCTATTTTTTGAAGCAGAATTACCCTGTCCAATAAATCGTCTAATGAAAACTTTTCCGGTAAGTCCTTTATGGATTGGAGAAGTTGTTCTTTGGTTATCATAATTAAAGTTAAGGAATTTCAATAAAAAAAGACAACCTGATGGTGTTTAAAAACATCAGGTTGTCTTCGCGTAGCGATACCTCGAAGGTCTCGCTATGCGAATTAAAAGACCTTCGAGGTATCGTAGTTTATTTCGCGTAGGCTACTGCTCTCTTCTCGCGAATCACCGTTACTTTAATCTGGCCAGGGTATTGCATGTCGCGTTCTATCTTTTGAGAGATATCGAAGCTTAACTGCCCTGCGCGTTCGTCTGTAACATTCTCGGCATCCACCAATACGCGTAATTCACGACCGGCTTGTATTGCATAGCATTTCTCTACGCCATCAAAGCTTAAACCTAAGTCTTCTAATTCTCTCAAGCGTTTGATGTATTGCTCCATTACCTCGCGTCTCGCGCCTGGTCTTGCACCGCTGATGGCATCGCAAGCCTGTATGATAGGCGAAATGATGTGTGTCATTTCTATTTCATCGTGGTGGGCACCAATGGCATTACAAATAGCTGGATGTTCCTTGTATTTCTGTGCCAGCTCCATACCCACAATAGCGTGAGGCTTTTCTAATTCCTCAGGCCAAACCTTACCAATATCGTGTAGTAAGCCTGCGCGTTTTGCCTGCTTTACATTTAAGCCAAGTTCACTGGCCATAATGGCACAAAGGTTGGCAACTTCGCGTGAGTGTTGTAATAGGTTTTGACCGTACGAAGAACGGAAGCGCATACGGCCAACCATCTTCACCAACTCAGGGTGTAAACCGTGAATACCTAAATCAATCACGGTGCGTTCACCGGTTTCAATGATTTCGTCATCAATGTTTTTAGTAGTCTTGGCAACAATCTCTTCAATGCGGGCAGGGTGAATGCGTCCGTCTTGCACCAATCTGTGTAATGAAAGACGAGCGATCTCTCTCCTTACCGGATCGAAGCCGGAAATGATGATGGCTTCAGGTGTATCGTCAACAATAATTTCTACACCGGTAGCTGCTTCTAGCGCTCGGATGTTACGGCCTTCGCGACCAATAATTTTACCTTTGATGTCATCGCTCTCAATATTGAAAACGCTTACGCAATTTTCAATGGCATGTTCAGTAGCCGTACGTTGAATGGTATCGATAACAATTTTCTTTGCATCTTTTGTAGCGGTAAGCTTGGCCTGCTCTACAATGTCTTTGATGTAAGAAGAAGCTTTTGTTTGGGCTTCATCACGTAACGAAGTGATAAGCTGCTCGCGGGCATCGTCAGCGGTAAGCTTGGATATATCTTCAAGTATCTTGATTTTTTGCTGGTTGAACTTCTCCAGTTCTTCTCTTCTTTTCTTAATTACTTCACCTTGTTGCAGTAAGTCCTGCTTGAGCTCATCAATCTCAGTCTCTTTGCGTTTGAGGTTCTCCAGTTCCTTACTGATGGTTTGCTCTCGCTGCTTAATCTTTTGTTCGTTAGCGATAATGATGTTTTTCTTCTTGTTAGCCTCTTCTTCAAATTCTGTCTTCATTTTCAGAATTTTTTCTTTGGCTTCAAGAATTTTGTCTTTCTTAAGGTTCTCAGCTTCGATTTCAGCTTCCTTAAGAATCAGGCTCGCGCGTTCTTCTACATCACGCTGTTTCTTGGCATACTTGCGCTTATAGAGTAGTGTGCCAATTACCAGGCTAAGGCCAATGGTGGCCAGGACGCAGGTAAGTATGGTTATGATAGTTGCCGACATAAGAATATTAATTAGGGTTTATATGTCCCTAACGGCAGCAACAGAATTGAAAAAGATTAGAGTATAGACTGGGAAACCAGTTGATTAAGTTGATGCACCTTCTCGAAAACAGTTTGGTCTATTTCCTGATGGCTTTCTTCTACTGTCATTTTATCTACCAGACAATCGAAAGCAACCATCGCGAGCAGGTCTTGCTTATCGTCAATACCGAATTGCTCCTTGTAAGTCTTTAATTTTTCGTTAATCAACCTTCCGGCAGTACGGACACGTTCTTCATCGTGTCTTTTTACCTTCATCGGATACTCACGGTCGGCAATTTTGATTTTTATTGAAAGATCCTCCATCAACACACTTACAATTATCGGCTCAAATACGCTATACATCTATCCACTTCGCGGATATACTCTTCTACCTTCTTCTTTAATTCCGAAGAACTACCGTCTTCCGGGTTTAAATTATCTACAATTTTAGAGATTTTTATCTGATTTTTAAAATTGAGCAATTGCTCATCACGGCTTCTCAACCCTGATTTAAGTTCCTGATTCTCTTGTTTTAACAGTGTTACCTGTTCTTTTAGATTTCTATGTTCGCCTACCAGTATCTGCAGTTTGCGCTCTAGACCTTGCAGGTTGTTTTTTAGAGTTTCCTGATTCATTTATACTGTTTTTCTAAGGGTAAGCTTGGTTAGCCCTTCAATTTATCAATTATTTTCTAATTACCGCCCCGATTTTTGTTTCGTAAGCCTTAATTAGGTTATTCATTACATTTTCAATCTCCCCATCAGTAAGGGTTTTTTGCTCGTCCTGCAAAGAGAATGACAGTGCATAAGCCTTTTTATCAGCTGGCAACTTGTCGCCCTCGTATACGTCAAATAAATTCACATTCTTCAGCAATGCTTTAGTTGTCTGACGTGCAATCGTCTCAATAGTATCGAAAGTAATATTTTTATCAATAACAAGCGAGAGGTCTCTGCGCACTTCCGGGAACTTAGGCACTTCTTTAAGGCTTATCACAGGGTTTGACTGACCGAAAAGGGACTGAAAACTTAGGTCGGCATAGAAAACTTCCTGCTTTATGCCCATATCGCGCTGCAAAGTGGTTTTTACTTTGCCCAATCTGCCTATTTCCTTTTTACCACTGGTAATGCTTACGGCAAAATCAAAAAGCTGATCCTCAACTTTTTCGAGTTTTATATCGGCTATTGCACTTTTTCGTAAAATGCCATTGACTATTTGTGCCAGGTTGTGGTAGTTGAGACTTTGTGATTTTTGTTGCCAGCTTTCTGCTTCCAGGTTTCCCGACATGTAAATGGCAAGGCGTTCAGTTTCCTCGTATTTGCCATTCTTTTTTGTATACACCTTACCAAATTCAAAAAGCTTAAGGTCTTTTTGTTTGCGGTTAATGTTATAAGCACAAACTTCTAAACCAGTAAATAACATGGTTTGTCGTAAAATGCCCTGTTCTTCACTTAGTTTGTTAAGCATTTCAACAGCCTCACCGTCAAAAGTGATATTGTGCTTTTGCTGATAGGCTGCGTTGGTTAGCGAGTTGGTAAGGATTTCGTAGAAGCCATTAGCCACTAATTGCTGACCAAGGGTGTTTCTGAATTTATTAATGTCTTTTGCAGGAAATGAAGAAATGAAATCTGATCCTGCAGATTCTTTTAGTTCGATGTTATTAAAACCATAGATGCGAAGAATTTCTTCTATCACATCGGCCTCCTGTACAACATCTACTCGGTAAGGCGGAACAGACACTGTGTACTCGTCTTGTTTACTGTCGATTACTTTGATATCCAGTCTTTCCAGTATGCCTGTTGCTTCAGCGCGTGTAAGTGTTTTACCAATCAGACGGTTTACATTCTTGTCTTTTACACGAATGATCCTGTCTTCGATTTTAACAGGATAAACGTCAACAATATCAGAACTGATGCTACCTCCCGCTACTTCTTTGATCAACAAGGCTGCGCGTTTTAATGCGTATACTGTGATGTTAGGATCAGTACCACGCTCGAAACGGAAAGAAGAATCTGTTTTGATGCTATGGTCAAGAGATGTTTTGCGCACGGCATCGGGGGAGAAGCAGGCACTTTCTAAAAATATTGAAGTGGTGCTTTGGCTAATACCCGAATCTGCACCACCAAATACACCGGCTATACACATGCCTTTGCTGGCGTTGCAGATCATCAGGTCGGTATCCTGTAGTTCACGTTCTTTTCCGTCAAGGGTGGTAAATTTTGTTCCTTTTGGGAGTGTTTTCACTACAACTTTGTTACCATCAATTTTTACGGCATCAAAAGCATGCATGGGTTGCCCCAGTTCATGACAAATAAAATTGGTGATATCTACAATGTTGTTGATGGGTGAAATACCAATGGCTAATAGTTTATGCTTAAGCCAGTCAGGAGAATCCTTTACGGTAAGGCCAGTCATAATCAAACCGGAATAACGCAAGCAGGCTTCTTTATTCTCAATACTTACTGAGATATTAAGATTATTGTTGTCAACCTTAAATGCATCTACAGCAGGTAATGTTAATGTTCTTTTTTGTGATGCTTTAATATCGCGTGCAACACCGATGTGCGAGGCGGCATCAACACGGTTGGGTGTTAAACCGATTTCGAGCACATAATCACTTTGAATATTGAAGAAAGAAGCTGCAGGTGTACCATTGGGTAGGTTGGTCTGTAAAACGATAATACCAGCATGACTATCACCTAAACCAATTTCATCTTCAGCGCAGATCATGCCTTCACTTACTTCACCCCTGATTTTGGCAGATTTAATCGTGAAGGGATCGCCTTTACTAGGATATAAAGTGGCACCAGGTAAAGCAACTACTACTTTTTGACCAGCTGCAACATTAGCAGCACCACAAACGATGGGGTGAATTTTTCCATTACCAACATCAACTGTGGTTAATGATAATTTATCGGCATTGGGATGTTTAGTACAAGTAAGTACTTCGCCAATAACAACATCTTTTAAGCCGCCTCTTACCGTTTCAAAGTGCTCGACACTTTCTACTTCTAAACCAGTTGAGGTTAATACCTTACCGATCTCTTCTGCACTTTCGGGTATGCTGATGTATTCTTTAAGCCAGTTGTAAGAAATTTTCATAAAAAAATCGCATGATCAGCGCTCTCAGGTGCTATAGGCACAGGAGCCTGAAGATTATCCTTCAAAAATAGGGCTTTTACCTGAATTAATGGTAGACCTTTTCACCTGCCCGTATAGCTACGTTGAGGATATTTTCCTTTGGAGGGAAGGGGCAGGAAAAACTATCGTTATAAGCACAATAGGGATTATAGGCTTTATTGAAATCAAGTGTAACAGCGGTGCTGCCAGGTACTTTGTTAATATCCAGGTAGCGGCCCGCACCATAAGTTTCATTGGCGCTGGTGGCATCTGCAAAGGCCAGGAATAGCGTACCGCGTGTGGGTCCCATGTCCATAATTTCAAGGATGAGCAACCGGCAAGCTTCGCCATCAATTTTAAACTCGGCATAGGCATATTCTAAATACCTCGTCTCCAGCCCATCGCTGGTTGGTAAGGTCACTGTTTTTTTATTTTCAACAGGAATGAGGTTGGCTGAAATGCGATATTTTTCATCCGGCTCGAAATAGGAGAGACCTTTAAAAGCTTCCACGCTATCAGCAAAGGGTGATTCTGCATTATTGCGCATGTAGTCATCACGATCTTTACGCGCTGCAAGAATTTGTTTTTTATATTCTTCACTGGTGCCTGAAGGTTGCATGGCATAGAAAACGATGACTAAAGCCACCACGACCAGCAGGATAAGCAGTATATTTTTTTGTTTCATAACAATCTTTTTAGGGTGTGCTCAATAGTTAAACCTGAAGATCTAATTTTATTTGTTGATAGCGGGTTTCCATCTTTTAATTGCTTCGCGATGCTTGTCAAAAATCCGGAAGAAGAGTGGCAGGCTTGTATCGGCCACCCTACCCGGTGCATTGGTGAGTACGCAGATGGCAATTTTTTCGGAAGGGAGTAAGGCGACTTCACTTCGATAACCTGTTACAAAACCTCCGTGATAGACCATGGTATCGCGGGTAAAATTAATAATACGCCAACCCAAACCGTAGTGGGCTTTTCTTACTCTTTGCCATTGATAAAAATTTCTATTTCTGGAGTTAGCCAACACTTGGGGAGTGAAAAGCGAGTCGATGGTGGACTTTTTGATAATGTGTTCTCTGTTGCCTAACAAAGCTTTCAGCCATTGTGCCATATCGTTGATGCTTGCATTAACACCACCTGCAGGGGATACGTTGTAATACGTATCGCGGATAATGGTGGACCTAAACTTTCCACGACTGAATATGTGTGGTTGGGCTATATTCTTATTTTGTACCAAGCTCAAGTAGTCGGTTGACGCGTTTGTCATACCCAGCGGAGTAAACACTTTTTCTTTTAATTGTGTCTCGTAACTTTTTCCTGTTGCCTCACTCACTACTTTACCAATTAAACTATAGCCTACATTCTGGTAACTGTATAAAACGCCTGGTTCACTTACTAATTTTATATCGCGCAGATAGCTTAGAAGGGTATCAAAAGGCAGAGCCTCTTCAATCATATTGGTGTAAGTATGATAAGGCAACCCTGTGGAGTGCGAAAGCACATGACGTATGGTTACAGCTTTGGTGTAGTCTGAGGATTTTAATTTAAACCCTGGCCAGTGTTGCAAAATGGTTTGGTTCCAATCCAGTATTTTATCTTCAACAAGAATACCAGTTAAAAAAGATGCAAACGGTTTTGAAACTGATGCCAGTCTGTATACAGTGTGGATATCTACACTGTCCTTTGTTTCAACTTCCTTTAGTCCATAACCTTTTAGCAAAATGGTGATAGAATCGTAAACAACAGCAACAGAAGCACCGGGTTGATTGTGCTTATCCATCAGTAGTTGAAAGGCAGAATCGAATTCGTTTGCTAAGGCAATCAGGTGAGGATTGACAGGCGTGTCTACGCTTGGCTTATTCTTTTTGCTAAGGACCTCCTTTTTTACACTTGTAAATTTATTGTTCAATAAGAGGTACAGAACAAATAGAACTGACACAGTAATAACGAGAACAAAAACTTTCCTTTTTAATTTCATAGCATACCCTCATCTGCAAAGCTAAAATATCTTTTGCCTGCGACAATGATATGGTCAAGTAGTTGTATTTCCAGCAGATTACCTGCCTCTTTTATTTTTTTGGTTAATGCAATATCTGCCTGGCTTGCGTAGAGATTACCTGAGGGATGATTATGTGCCAGTATTAATCCGCTTGCCAGCTCTGCTATTGCCAATTTAAAAATCAGCTTAGGATCAGCTACAGTTCCGGCTACACCGCCAGAACTGATTTGTTGCTTTTTAACAATTCGGTTTGCCCTATTGGTAAGTATTATCCAAAATTCCTCATGAGGTAGGTCCATTAAATCACTGCTGACTTGCTCGAATGCATCTTTTGATGAGGTTATTTTTGGTTTTTCTGTAATAGCCAATTCCTTTCTTCTGCGACCAAGCTCCAACGCAGCCACTATGGTAATGGCCTTTGCTTCGCCTATTCCTTTGGTTTTGATTAAATCCGTAATCTCCAGCTTGGCAAGCTGATCGAGGTTATTAGCAGTAGACTGGAGTACTTTTTTAGCCAGGTCTAAAGCGCTGAATGAAGCTGTGCCTGTGCCCAGAAGGATGGCGATTAACTCAGCATCTGTAAGTGATGCTCTGCCTTTAAGAAGTAGTTTTTCTCTTGGTCTGTCTTCGGCAGCCCAGTTCTTGATGCCTAAGGCTTTATCCTGATTATCCTGCATCCTTTAAAGGTAAGGGGCTGGATATTTTCAGGGTGTTGTAAAAAGCTCAGGTTTAGACAATAAAAAATCCTTTCTGAGGCTATCAGAAAGGATTTTATAAATATTAACTGGAGATTAAGCCAGTTTATTTACTTGCTGAGCCAGTTTTGACTTCTGGTTAGCTGCTTTTTTCCAATGAATGATGTTTTTCTTTGCAAGCTTATCAATCATTGCAGAAACCTCTTTTAAAAGACCTTCAGCCTCAGCCTTAGTCTTAGCTGCACGAAGATTTTTCACCGCGGTGCGGGTAGTCTTGTGCTGGTAGCGGTTTCTTACACGTTTTGTTTCGTTTGCACGAATTCTTTTCTCTGCTGATTTGTGGTTTGCCATATCTTTTAGCAATAAGGAGTGCAAAGGTAAGGCCTTTTGTGGGAATTGCAAAAGTAGTGGAGAAAATTGCTGAATTTCCTATCTTAACCTTATGAAAAGATGGGCGCTACTCCTCCTCATGGGCATTTTGTGTGCTTTTTCAGCGAATTTTTGGGGTTTTTATGGTCATCCTAAAATAAACAGGCAGGCTGTTTTCTCCTTACCACCTGATATGCTTGGTTTTTACAAGGCAAATATTCAGTATTTGGCAGAAGCTTCGGTTAATCCTGATCGAAGAAGGTTGGCCGTGATAGATGAGGCGGCCCGACATTATATAGACCTCGATCACTATGGCGACAGTGCCTGGGCGACTATGCCACGATACTGGAAAGAGGCTGTTGAAAAATTTTCAGAAGATACGCTAAAGGAATACGGTATTGTACCCTGGCATGTCAACATCATGTATTACCGTCTTAAAGATGCCTTTATGGTACAAGACCCATCTGCCATATTAAAGATATCTGCTGAGCTAGGCCATTACATTGCTGATGCGAATGTACCACTGCATACTACAGAAAATTACAATGGTCAGTTAACCAATCAATATGGTATTCATGGCTTTTGGGAATCGCGTTTACCTGAATTATTTGCTAATGAGTATCATTTTTTTGTGGGGAAGGCAGCATACCTGAAGCAGCCTCAGCTTACCATTTGGGAGGGCATCGCCAGCGCTCATCAGAAAGTGGATAGCGTTCTGAGTATAGAACGTAATTTATCCGCCTCATTTGGCGAGAGAAAATATTCTTTCGAAACAAGAGGCAAGCAGACGGTAAAAGTATATTCAAAGGAATTTTCTTCAGCCTATCATAAAGCACTTAATAAAATGGTTGAACGGCAATTGCGTATCGCTATAAAAATGATTGCTGATTTCTGGTACACTGCCTGGGTAGATGCCGGGCAGCCTGACCTAAAAAATTGGATTGCTTATAAACCCTCTGAACAGGAATTAGCTGTAAGACGGGATGAGTTGAAGATTTGGAAAACAGAACGACTAAAGGTAAGGTCTCATGATGAGTGATTAAATGATATTAACTTTTACTCTTTAGGAATAACTTGTATATTAAATGTTATATAAAATAAAATTGTAAGTGATATGAAAAAAATATTGAATCTGTTATTCGCGAGTTTACTGTTTAGCGCTTTTGCCCTAACAGCAGCCTATGCACAAGAGCCTGTAAAAGAAGAAAAAGAGAAGAAGGAGAAACAGGAGAAAGTAGAGAAAAATAAGACTGAAAAAGCCAAAGACGACAAGTCAGCTGATGGTAAGGCTTACGGTAAAGACAAAGACGGTAAAGAGGGTAAAGAATTTGGAGAAGAAAGAAGTGAGGAGGCCAAGCAAAAGGCTAAAGAAAAAGAGAAAGCTGATAAAGCTAAGGCAAAAGAAGATAAGAAGGCTGAAAAGAAACCGGCTGAAAAAAAGGCAGCTAAAGAGTCTAAAAAACCTGCTAAAAAAGAGGGAGGTCAATAGACCTGAAGTAGATCAAAGCTTATTACAAAAAAAGTCACAACTTCTGCTTGTGACTTTTTTATTTTTACAACTGGCCAGCCAACAAATACATTACCGCCATTCTTACAGCAACACCATTTTCTACCTGATCGAGTATGATTGCGTGGTGCGAATCAGCAGCATCGCTGCTAAGCTCGACACCCCTGTTAATGGGGCCAGGGTGCATAATGACAATTTGTTTTTTCAGTGAGTCAAGTATCTTTTTTGTGATACCGTAATAAAGAGAATACTCTCTTAACGAAGGGAAATATTTTATTTGCTGACGCTCCAGTTGTATGCGTAGCACATTAGCAACATCGCACCACTGTAGCGCCTTCATTACATCAAGTTCTACCTGAACGCCTAACTGCGCAATGTACTTGGGTAGCAAAGTAGGTGGGCCACAGACCATTACTTTGGCACCTAATTTTTGCAGCGCAAATATATTGGATAGCGCTACCCTTGAGTGGAGGATGTCTCCAATAATGGCAATCTTCTTTCCTTCCACACCACCAAGTTTTTCACGAATAGAAAACGTGTCCAGTAGTGCCTGCGTTGGATGTTCGTGCGTACCATCGCCAGCGTTAACAATGTTGGCTTTAATATGTCTGGAAAGATAGTGTGGTGCTCCGGGGCTGGCATGACGCATCACTATCATATCCACTTTCATGGCAAGGATATTGTTTACAGTATCCAGTAGTGTTTCTCCTTTTTTTACCGAACTGTTGGAGGCTGAAAAATTGATCACATCTGCTGATAATCTCTTTTGTGCCAGTTCGAATGATAGTCGTGTTCGGGTTGAGTTTTCAAAAAATACATTGGCAACGGTGACATCACGCAGGGAAGGCACTTTTTTGATCGGGCGATTAATAACGTCCTTGAAATTATCAGCGGTTTCAAAAATTAACTCTATGTCTTGGCGGGTAATATCTTTAATACCGAGCAGATGCTTTTGACTGAGTCGTGACATAGTTTATTCTTGATTGATCAACCAGATTTTGTTTTGTTTATTTCCCTGAGCTTGCCATTCTACCTGTACACGTTGTGAGGCCAGCGTATTTACAGCTTTACCAACATAATCAGGTGCAATGGGTAGATCTCTGTTGTATTTTCTGTCAATGAGTACGAGTAGTTCAACTTTTTTAGGTCTGCCAAAAGCAATCATAGCATCCATCGCTGCGCGAACTGTACGGCCTGTAAAAAGTACATCGTCTATCAGCACAACATTTCTGTTCTCGATTAAAAAGGGCACACGGGTTTCGTTGGCTTTTACCGGTATTTCCCTTCGTCTGAAATCGTCACGGTGAAAAGTGACATCCAGATAGCCCAGGTCTATTTTTTTGCGCAGCGCTTTCTCTAGTTTTTGGTGGATGAGTTCAGCCAGGTAAATGCCCCTGGGTTGCATACCCAAAATAGCACTTTCGCTAAAATCATTATGGTTTTCAATGAGTTGTTGGCAAAGACGGCTTAAGGTGATGTCGAGCAGGTCAGAATCAAGAATGAGTTTCTTTTGCATAGCCGTTTTAAAACTAACGCTACAGCCTTAGCGTGAGCGTACAAAGATAAGCTTTTACGCCAAAGCTTACTAATGGCGGGAGAGCTTTTATAGGGCTAAGTTTGATTTATTGGCATTTAAGCTTATTGATAAAAAAAACGCTGCGCTCTGTTTGACCGCCTATTTGCTTTGTATTGGTAAGGTTTTGTATGCCGTAGGCGAAGAGATAGTCCCCATACCAGTATTCAAGTTTATTAATAATGCTAACATTGTTGGTAACCACTTCACCTTCAATAAGTGTTTTAATGGGTTCTGTATTTTTACCTTCTACAACATTTTTTCCTGCAATTACTTTCGATCGAAGTTTATTATCAAAAAGATAGAGCAAAGTGATACGCTCTTTGTCAGTCTTGATTTTAACAAATTGTTCAAGGTTAAACGTTTTTACGTCATTGATTTCAAAGGTATTATCCCACTGCAATTTTCCATTTATATCGAAGGCAAGCACAGAAGCATGGGTGTATCGATAGCCATCGAAAATTAATTCACTGTTGCTGGCGTAACCATAGCCCGGACGTGTAAAGAAGCCGGAGCTGATGGAGCGATCTACAGATTTATATTTAGGATAAAAAGCTTCTCCTAACAGGATAAACTGATCTTTATAAGGAACCAGCTCATGTACTAAAATTCTGTAGTTGAAGCGATTTTCTTTTCCTTTATTTCTTCGTTTCTCTATCCGGTCTTTTATTCTTCGCTGGCGGTTTATTTTCATGTAGCCAAAAAAGTTTTCCAGATCTGCGAAGTTGTAGTACTTAACCTGGCTGTCGCCAAAGGGATCAATAGCAGCCACAAAAATTCCTTTTGAATATTCCGAGTTTCTATTGCCATAAACGCCAGCGACAATTTTTGTGTCATCTACTGATTGGTTTATTCTGCCGAAGAGTAAACTTTTATTACCGTCTGTGGGTAAGACTTTTTGTGTTATAAAATCTCCTTCAGGTGTATAACTTTTAATCCAGATTGTTTTTTCTCTGTTGAAGTACCTGGCGCAAAGCAGTATATCAAAAGTTTTATTTGCGTGAATTTTTATCTGCGCCAGTTCTCCAATTTCACTGAATAAGCCTGGCAATATTTTTAACCGAAGTAATTCAAAATCAAAAAGGATAACAATGGGCACCTTGTTAAAGTAACCACCAATTATCCCTAATCGTCCGTTAACCTGAAAATCGTTAGGTACAAAGGGGATATAGTTGCTTAGTTTATACTTGGTATAGCGGCCAGTTTCTTGTTCAATTTTAATGATAATAAAATCGTAATAAGATTTTCCGCGTGCCAAGATATAGAGATGTTTTTCGAAGAATGTTTTATGTGAAATCGTGAAGTCTTTTTCGAAAGGAATTGCACCTCGCCAAATTTGCTTAAAAACCGTATCGAACTTTATGATTTCAAATTCTTGACTTTCATTAAAATCGTTTACTCGATGTAATAACAAGCCATCTTGCTGAAGGGAGGTGACTTCAAAACTTGATGAAGCATTATTAACCGTAAGCTCAAAGCGATCGGTCTGCTCAATTTGAGCAAATGTAAAGGCAGGTGCAAACGCTAAACTAATGCACCACAATCTTATTGATGTAAAAGACTTCACGCGTTTTATCACCTTTTAAATTAATATTTCTGATGGAATGGTAACCCCAGGTGTAGAAAACATTATTATACCAGCTTTTAATTCCGGCTTCTTTGTCATCATCGCTGCGCAGGTCGTCAAAATCATCATTTAACCTAATTTTAGCTTCACCTTTTTTTGACTCGCTACTTTGTAGATCAACTTTATGAAAAAGAATGTCATGTTTTTTGCGGTAAATAACAATGGCCGAATCATTGTGATAGGCAATGTCTGACACTTGTTTCACGGCTGAAATTTTCAAGTCCTCTAGTTTAGCCGAATAATCATTTTCAATTACTCCCTTCGCATTAACAAACAGCAGGGAGGATGAATATGTTTTTAACTCTATAGGTTCCTGGGCTACATTTTGCCCATAAGTAAGCGGCTGATAGGGGCGCGAGTTACCATAGCGAGGAAAATAAGGATTATAATAGTAATTCGGACCGTTCCAGGGCTGTGTATAAATAGGATTGTTATAAAAATTATTGTTACTGTTATTGGTAGCATACGTTTCTGCCAGCACGATAAATCCATCGTTGTGTTCTACAATTTTATAGGGCAGGGTGTTGTTGGTGTATTCGTAAAGTTTACCTGATAAGATAGCTTCCTTGGTTTTTGCTTTTATTTTATCAGCCCTGCGTGGTTTCAGGTAGTCAAGGTAATGAGCTAAGCTTCCAAATTGTACGCGTTGTGTTTTCTGCTCCTCAAAAGGATTAACCAGGGTTGTATAAAAGCCTAATGCTCTATCTGATGAACGATTGCTCCAAGTACCGATTAACAATAAGTCATCACGATAAAGTGTACTGCTAATGGCGTTTAGAATTGTATAACTGCCTTCGGTTTCAATTATATCTTCTAACAGCATTTTGCCATTGACATCATAAGTTCGGAAAATAATTTTCCTATTCTCTCCGGCCATTTTCTCTACCATTACTACATTAAAAGTTTCATTAAGATTGATGCGCATATCCAGGAACTCAGTATTGCGCTGTAAAAAGCCAGGTACAATTTGCGCTTTGCCTTTTGCAAGATCATACAAAACAATGGCGGGTTCGTTATTGATGTATCCACCAAACAAAATGCTTTGCTTAAGTCGGCTAAAGAAGGAGAGTTTGAGGTCAAGTTCTGTTTTAATACTATAGATATTGATGTTCAGATTCTTTAAATCAATTTCGCAAAACGTAACTTTATCTTTAATGAATTCACCTGATTGAAACAAAAGGCTCAGCATGCCAGAGGTGTATTCATAGCCAATAATGCTATACTCTTTTTCAATGGTAAATAGTGTATCAACTTTTACTTTTAGTGTAGTGTCTAGCAGAATTACCTGCCAGCTCCTCATGCGATCTTTATATTGATCAGTACCGCGAAAAAGTGCTATGCCTTCTTGGTTCAATGAAATGGGCGTAAACTCAGCATCTGTATATTTTTGAATATTTTCAAAGCGCTGTGGCTGTTCAAGTTGAGCCAGAAGCTGTATTGAAAAAGTAAGAAGCAAGATCGTTACAGCAATTTTCATTTTTCTTCACTCTTGGCTAAGATCATATCAAATTCGGCAGGTGTAACAGGTTGCACAGAAAGCCTGGAGAGTTTAACCAATTTCATTTCGCTAAGTCTTTTATCTGCCTTAACCTGAGCCAGTGTAACTGGTTTTTTTAGTTTTCTTTCTGGCGCTAATTCTACTACGGCCCAATCAGGCTCACCCGGCTCGGGGTACCACTCCTTTGTTACCTTAGCAATACCCACCACGGCTTTTTCACCTGTTGAGTGATAGAAAAGCACGATATCTCCTTTTTTCATGGCTTTTAGGTGCAAGCGTGCTGCAAAATTGCGTACACCATCCCAAACGGCTTTTTTGTCTTTTACTAAAGTATCGAAGTGATAAACATCGGGTTCTGATTTTACAAGCCAGTAGTTCATGTTGCTTAATTTGAATGTTGAAGTTAATGCATTCTTAAAACAAAAAAAGCTCCGTTTTGGCGGAGCTTTTTAAAATTATTTGATAAAGAGAGAAATATCTCTGGCATTTACATTATTTCAATTCTGAAAAATCAAAAGAGGTTTCTAAAAACTTAGTATTGAATTTGCCGCTTCTGAAAATTTCATTATCCATTAACTTAATATGGAAAGGGATAGTGGTTTTTACACCTTCAATCACAAACTCCTGTAAAGCACGCTTCATACGGGTAATTACTTCTTCGCGTGATTGACCACTTACAATAAGTTTAGCAATCATGGAATCGTAATTAGGTGGAATGGTGTAACCAGCATACACATGGCTATCGATGCGTACACCGTGACCGCCCGGCATGTGCAGGTTAGTAATCTTCCCTGGAGATGGACGGAAGCCGTTGGCGGGATCCTCTGCGTTAATACGGCACTCCATAGAGTACAAATTAGGGAAGTAGTTCTTACCGGAAATAGGTACACCGGCAGCTACTTTGATTTGTTCTTTAATCAAATCGTAGTCAGTTACTTCTTCTGTAATGGGATGCTCCACCTGTATACGGGTGTTCATTTCCATAAAGAAGAAATCGCCATGTTTATCCACGAGAAACTCTATTGTACCAGCGCCTTCATAGTTGATGGCTTTAGCACCTTTAATGGCTGCTTCACCCATGCGCTCACGAAGCTCCTGACTTAAAATAGGGGATGGTGTTTCTTCCAGAAGCTTTTGGTGTCTGCGCTGTATTGAGCAATCGCGCTCAGACAAATGACAAACCTTACCATATTGGTCGCCTACAATTTGGATTTCGATATGGCGTGGTTCCTCAACAAACTTCTCTAAATACAAGCCATCATTTCCAAAGGCTGCTGCTGCTTCGCGTTTAGCATCGTCCCAGGCTTTTTGAAACTCAGACTCGTTATTGATGATGCGCATACCCTTACCACCACCACCAGCAGTTGCTTTAACAATTACAGGGTATTTAATTTTTTTAGCGAGGGCAATACCTTCTTCCAAAGAAGAAAGAAGTCCATCAGAACCTGGAATTGTAGGAACTCCTGCCTTCTTCATGGTGTCTTTTGCTGTAGACTTATCGCCCATAGCATTGATCATGGCAGGTGTAGGACCAATAAACTTGATACCGTACTCATGACAAACGGCAGAAAACTCTGCGCGTTCAGATAAGAAACCGTAGCCAGGGTGAATGGCATCTGCATTGGTAATTTCAGCCGCAGAAATGATGCGAGGAATATTTAAATAAGAATCCTTACTGGGTGCATCACCAATACACACTGCTTCATCAGCAAAGCGTACATGCAAACTTTCTCTATCTGCAGTGGAGTAAACGGCCACGGTTTTAATACCCATCTCGCGACAAGTACGAATAACACGCAAGGCTATTTCTCCACGGTTAGCTATTAATATTTTTTTAAACATAGTCTTTAATTCAAAATGAAAAATTCAATATTTAAAATTGCAAGTGGCAATTTTGAATCTACAAATCTTGAATTTATAATTAATCAGGCTCTACAACAAACAACACCTGATCATACTCTACAGGCTGCGCATTATCTACCATTACTTTTACAACGGTACCAGAAACTTCCGATTCAATTTCGTTGAAAAGTTTCATGGCTTCAATAATACATACAGTCTGGCCCTTGCTTACTTTATCGCCAACAGAAATAAATGGTGGTGTTTCTGGATTTGAAGAGCGGTAGAATGTACCAATCATAGGTGATTTAATATCTACTGTTTTCTTACCTGCGCTAACGGCTACTTCGGTTTTTTCTGCTTTTGGTGCAGCAGCAACAGCAGGCGCAGCCACTACGGGTGCAGCCACAGGAGCCACAGCTGCAACAGCGGGTGCAGCCACTACAGGTGCAGCAGATTTTAATATTTTTTGATCGGGTTCACGCTTAACATAAAGCTTTAACTCTTTAGTTTCTACGTTAACTTCATTCAAGCCGGAATGGGCGATGAAATCGATGAGGTCTCTGATTTCTGATGTTTTCATATCGGTTTGATTAGTTGAGGAAGCTTTCTTTGCAGGCGCTTCTTTTTTAACAGGTTTTGTAGTTCGGGCTTTGGCCATAGTCATTACTTTACGCGTTCAATATACTCACCCGTGCGGGTGTCAATCTTAATCTTATCACCAGTATTTACAAAAAGAGGTACACGAATTTCTGATCCGTTGTCAATAGTGGCGGGTTTCAGTGTGCGTGTTGCTGTATCGCCAGCCAAACCGGGTTCAGTGTAGGTAATTTCAAAGATCACATGGGCCGGAGCTTCTGCAGTTATGGCTGTTGTACCATTTTCAAAGGCAATTAATAGCGTTACTTCTTCCTTGATGAAGTTTACTGAAGGGCCTAATAATGACTTATCGATATAAACCTGATCAAAAGTTTCTTTATCCATGCAAACAAGGCTATCGCCATCGGCATATAAGTATTGATATTCTCTTGTTTCCACTCGCAAGATTTCAATTTCATCGCCTGGACGAAAACGGTTTTCTGCAAGTTTACCATTGCGCACGTTACGCATCTTTACCTGGTAGAAGGCTCTTAAATTACCAGGCGTGCGGTGCAGCAATTCTTCAATTTGCATTACCTCGCCATTATAGCGTACATAATTGCCTTTACTCAGATCAGAAATAGTTGCCATAAATCAAAAACGGACTTTAAGTTACAAATATTAATTAATCACTCTCTTATGCTTTGCTATTATAGGCCCATTTAAGCCACATAGCGCCCCAGGTAAATCCTCCACCAAAGGCCGCAAAAATAATATTATCTCCTTTTTTAAGCTTTTTCTCGTAATCCCACAGCAGAAGTGGTAAAGTGCCGGCTGTTGTGTTGCCATACTTTTCAATGTTCATCATTACTTTTTCTTCTGAAAGACCAATTCTGCTGGCGGTTGCATCAATAATGCGCTTATTTGCCTGATGTGGAGCTAACCAGTCAATATCGTTACCGGTTAAATTATTTCTTTCTAACACTTCAGCAGCAACTTCTGCCATGTTGGTTACAGCAAACTTGTAAACGGTTGCGCCTTCCTGAAAAACATAATGTTGCTTTGCCTCAACGGTAGCATGTGTTGCAGGCAGGCGGCTACCACCAGCCTCCATTCTTAAGAAGTTAGTGCCTGTTCCATCGCTACGGAGAATAGAATCCATAATGCCTACATCTTCTGTTGTGGGCTCTAACAATACAGCACCTGCACCATCGCCAAAAATGATGCAAGTAGCTCTGTCTTGATAGTTAATGATGGAAGACATTTTATCGCCACCAATAACGATTACCTTTTTATAAGTGCCGCTTTGAATAAAGTTAGCACCAGTAGCTAATGCAAATAAAAATCCGGAGCAGGCTGCGCCAAGGTCGTAGCTGAATGCATTAACGGCACCAATTTCTGTAGCAATAATATTGGCTGTTGCCGGAAAAGGCATGTCGGGTGTAATAGTAGCACAAATAACAAGATCGATTTCTTTAGGATCGATGCCTGTTTTATTGATAATCTCTTGTGCTGCTCTGATACCCATATAGCTGGTACCCAAGCCTTCGCCTTTTAAAATTCTTCTTTCTTTAATACCAGTGCGAGAGGTAATCCACTCATCGTTGGTATCTACCATGGTTTCTAGTTCTTTGTTGGTAAGTACATATTCTGGTACATAACCGCCAACACCAGTGATCGCTGCGCGAATCTTATTCATTTTTGTATTGCCTTACAGCAGTATTACTAAACCCTTATAAAAAAGAAAAGCCCGATGAACCATCGAGCATTTCAATAATTGATTATCAATTACGATGTTTTACAATCCGAAATCGATACAACACTAAACAGGTTGCGTTTGAGATGTAGGATTGCCAACTTTTTCATGCAATTAAGCAAGCGCTTCTCTTTCCATTACCACTTTACCCTTGAAGTAAAGTTTACCTTCATGCCAGTAAGCACGGTGAGGACGGTGTGTTTCGCCTGTAGTAGGGCAAACAGTGAAAGAGCTGACTTCAGCTTTATAGTGTGTTCTCCTCTTATCGCGTCTTGTTTTCGAGGTTTTTCGTTTCGGATTTGGCATAACTCAAACAGTTTAGTATCAGTGCTTTATTTTTTTAACTTTTTCAGTGCTTCCCAGCGTGGGTCTGCCACACTTTCATCACTTTCTTCATCCTTTGTTGCCGAAGAATAAATTATTTTTCCTTCTTCGTTGTCGTCTTCCTCCTCCATAAAACGAGGATGAAGTTTCTTGATGGGTACCGCCAGTATAATGTACTCAAACATTGGCTGCCCCAGGTCCAGCGTTGCGGTATCACGATGTATCATCATTACCTCTTCACTGATCTCTTTATCTTCATCTCCGTACTTGTACACCAATTTTTGATTGATGTTGATCGGAAAGTCAAATTCATCCAGACTTCGATCGCAAGTAAGTACAACGCTACCCTCAATCCGGAAGTCCGTTTCAATGAAAGTCTCATGTTTATTAAGACTTACTAAGGCCTTTAACTTGCCTTCCTTGATCATTTCAGAGCCATATTGCTTAAAAAAGCTGTTATCCAGTTCAAAATCGAACTCATGAACAGCCAGGCTTAAGCCTAAAATATTAACCCCGAATAAATTCACTTTCCTGACCCTCCGGTTTTAAAATAGTCGGCAAATGTAGAAGAATAAATGGAAAATTAAAAGTAAAGCTGAGTTTTTCCACCACAGCCAATTTGCTAATTATCTGATAATCAATATTTACAGATATTCTTTGATGGCGATTTCCTTAAGCTGGGCTTTTGTTTTTTTATTAACGTTCTCCAGAAAAAAATCAATAATGGCTTTTTTGAAACCTAATTTAATGGCGAGGCTTTTACAGAAGATGATCTCACTTTCGAAAACATTCTGGTCTACTAATATCAGTTCTATACTACTATAGAGGTATTCAAATTTTTGATCTACCGAAAGTGCTCCCAGACTATCAATGGGCTCAGGTTTACGAATGAGCTCCTGCACCTCCAATTCAGGGAAATTGCGCTCTTTGGCAATTTTAAAGATCATATCCCGCTCAGCTTTTGCAAAGTGTTTGTCGGCTTCTGCCAACTGGATAAGTATGTTTAAATGCTTTCTAGTAACTACGTCCATTTCAACTTTCACTTTAACCAAAAATACAATTTAATGCCTTGTAGCCGATTAGAATAGGTTAAACGGCAGAAATCGGAAATAAATTCACATTATTTACCTGTAAGCTGCTCTTTTCTGATCTGAGCAATATCGCATGCTTTAAAAAGAGCCTCTCTGAAGGAAGTTTCATCAGCCTGATTTTTACCAGCAATGGCATAAGCCGTTCCGTGGTCAGGAGATGTTCTGACAATAGGCAAGCCTGCTGTAAAGTTTACGCCATTTTCAAAAGCAAGGGTTTTAAAAGGGATAAGACCCTGGTCGTGGTACATAGCCAATATCCCATCAAATTTTGTATACTGTGCTGAAGCAAAAAAACCATCAGCAGGGAATGGGCCACTAACCAACTTGCCCTTATTTCTCCAATCGTTGATGAGGGGTTTTAAAATTTGTTCTTCTTCAGAGCCGATCAGTCCTTCATCACCAGCGTGTGGATTAAGTCCTAGTACCGCTATTCTTGGTTTGTTAATACCAAAATCGTGACGAAGCGAATGCTCAAGCAATTTCAATTTAGCCTCAACACGTTCACGAGTAATGAGACTGGCAATTTCGCGCACAGCTACGTGCTCCGTTACCAAGCCTACGCGCAATGCATTGCCTACCAGTAACATAAGACTTTCGCTAGCGCCAAAATATTGGGTTAAAAACTCCGTATGCCCTTTAAAGGGAAATTCTTCACTGTGTATGCTGTGCTTGTCTATAGGGGCAGTCACCAAAGCATCAAGTAGTCCTTCTTTCAGTTCTTCACAGGCTTTCTGTAAACTTAAAAGCGCTGCCTTTCCTGTTTCTTTCGATGCTTTGCCCGGTACAATTTCAATGACATCTTCCCAGCAATTCACCAGATTAAGTTGTTTGGGAATAAACTGTCCTTTAGTTTTTACCTGGGTGTAATTGAGTTCTTCGTTGTTAAGTTGCTTTTTGTAAAATGAGATAACGCGCCCCGATCCATAAACAACAGGGGTGAACAAAGACATGATTCTGTGATCACTTAATGCCTTGATGATGACCTCCGGACCAATGCCATTTATATCGCCTAAAGTAATGCCAATGCGTGGCTTTGGATCTGCAGACTTAGTTTGATGGGTTGTATTGGTCGGTTGATTCATGACTTCCGGTGTTTCTTACATAACCAATGGCCATAGACCAACGGTTAACTAATTTGTGTAAATAGAAACACAATTATACAGTATTTTACCTTACACTTGCACCCATGGCCACACATGATAAGGTAAGAGCAAAGAAATCGCTGGGTCAGCACTTCCTGCACGATGAGGGAATTGCCAGAAAGATTACAGAAGGGTTGCTATTAGATAAAACAGGTAATCAGGTTTTGGAAATTGGCCCGGGTATGGGGGTGTTAACTAAATACCTGGTGGAAATAAACAGCCTGCAACTGAAAGTGATTGAAATAGACCGCGACTCGGTAGCTTACTTGAAGAGACATTTTGCCGTGCTGGACGGTAAAATTATAGAAGGAGATTTTCTGCAAATAGATTTAGACAAGGTATTTGAGGGCACTTTTTCAATTATTGGCAATTTCCCTTACAACATATCTTCTCAAATCTTTTTCAGGGTGCTTGAACAGCGTAACAGGGTAGAGCAAGTAGTTTGCATGCTGCAAAAAGAGGTGGCCGACAGGATTGCTGCCAGACATGGCAATAAGACCTATGGAATTCTAAGCGTGTTGCTGCAGGCATTTTATGATATCGAGAATCTTTTTAAAGTGCCCCCGGGGGTTTTTACACCACCACCCAAAGTAATGTCGGCAGTTATTCGGCTTGTCAGAAACGAAAGAAAGCAATTAGGTTGTGATGAGAAACTTTTTGTAACCGTTGTAAAAACCGGCTTCAACCAAAGACGCAAAACATTGCGTAATGCACTTAAAAATCTAACTTTGTCGGGCGATGTTGCGGCCTTGCCCGTTATGGACAAAAGAGCCGAACAACTTAGCGTTGAAGATTTTATTCAACTCACCCAGGTAATAGAGAAGAGTCGTGCAGTCCAACATGGAGTTTGAACTAAGCAAAGAGTTTAGAGACCGGTTTCAGCAAGCGCTTGATGAGCGCGATAATACTTTTATTGTAGAAACGCTGGAGGCTGTTCAGTCAGCAGATATCTCGGCACTCTTATATGAATTCAGTTCGGAAGAATCCAAATACGTGCTGGACATATTGGATAAAGAGGTACATGCAGAAATTATCCGCGATCTGGATTCTGATACACGTAAGACTTTTTTAAAAATATACACCCCCCTTGAAATTGCGGCAGTACTTAATCAGCTTAATTCTGATGATGCCGCTGATATTTTACATGAGGTACCTGTAAAAACGCGTGAAGAAGTTTTAGCCTTAATTGATTCAGACCTCCGTTTACAGGTAGTTGACCTGCTGCGCTACGAAGAAACTGTAGCCGGTGGTTTAATGGCTAAAGAGTTGATTAAGGTGCGCCAAAACTGGACCGTTAATCAATGTATAGAAGAAATCAGAAAGCAGGCAGAAAACGTAGACAAGTTTTACGCAGTATATGTAGTGGATGATACTGATCGCCTGATTGGTCGTGTGTCGCTAAAAAGTTTGGTGCTAGCCAATGCTTTTAAGTCCGTTGCAGAAATTATGGAAGAGGAGGAGGTTGTTTCTGTCGAAACTTACCTTGAGGATACTGAAGTGGCAGACATCATGCAGAAGTACGATCTGGAATCGGTACCTGTAGTAAATGTTAATGGGCAATTAGTGGGTCGCATCACCATTGATGATGTGGTGGATGTAATTAAAGAGCAGGCTGAAGAAGAGCGCCAGATCATGGCCGGTATCAGTGAAGATGTTGAGGAAGACGATAGTGTGTGGCGTAACACCCGTGCCCGTTTGCCTTGGTTGATCATTGGTATTCTGGGCGGTTTAATGAATGCAAAGTTCATGGGTCTTTTTGAAGCAGAATTAATTCAGGTAACTGCCATCGCATTTTTTATTCCGCTTATTCAGGCGACCGGTGGAAATGTAGGCATACAATCGGCTTCAATAGTTGTGCAAAGTTTAGCTAACCCTGGTTTTGTGGTAGAAAGCTTGTGGCCACGCTTAGTGAAAGTATTTTTAGTGGCTATGCTCAATGGTGTTTTCCTTGCCGGTATAGTATTTGGTGCAAACGTTTTACTCTTCACAGAATTTGAGCTCTCGCTTACAGTTTCCGTAGCTTTATTCAGCGTTGTATTATTTGCTTCTTTTATGGGTACCGTTACGCCCATGGTGCTTAACTACTTTGGTTTTAATCCGGCATTGGCCTCAGGTCCATTCATTACCACCACAAACGATTTGTTGGGGCTTACCATTTATTTCTTTACGGTTAATTTATTATTGATTTAATGTCTTCCCTTCGTCAGTGTTTAATTATTGATCCTATGCATAGCAGTATATTTAGTATGCTGCAAGAAATTGGCTGGGAGGGTGTAGATGTATCCGCTAAAGAATTATCCTTCATTCAATCACTTATTAATCAGTATGAAGGTTTGTTTGTGCGAACACGTACCAGGGTTGATGAGCAATTGTTAGGCACAAAGCCGAGTATTAAGTTTGTGGCCAGGGCAGGAGCAGGCTTAGACAATATCGATCTTGATTTTTTGCAAAAGCACAATATTAAGGTCTTACATGCATCAGAGGGTAATAGAGATGCGGTAGGAGAATTTGCCATAGCGACCCTGCTTTCTTTACTACGTCATATACCCAGTGCTGATGCAGAAGTACGAAAGTCTGTTTGGTTGAGAGAAGAAAATCGTGGAGAAGAACTAATGGGCAAAACTGTAGGTATTATTGGCTACGGTAACATGGGCAAAGCATTTGCAAAGCGGTTATCAGGTTTTAGTTGTAAAGTGCTGGCTTATGATAAGTATAAACGCAACTTCTCGGATGAATGGGTCAGCGAAGTTTCTTTAGAAAATATTTTTGAAGAAAGTGATATCCTGAGCCTGCATATCCCTTTAACAGCAGAAACCCGTGGAATGGTGAATGAGGAATTTGTTGAACGTTTTAAGAAGCCTTTCATATTTATAAACACAGCCAGGGGTGAGATTGTTAAACTAAGCACCCTGGCGAAAGCGATTGAGACGGGTAAAATTAGAGGCGCAGCATTAGATGTATTAGAGAATGAAAAACTTACATCGTTTACTGAAGATCAACAAAAAGCCTTTACTTTTCTTACCCATAGGCGAAATGTGATTTTTACACCGCATATTGCCGGCTGGACATATGAGTCGCACTACAAAATCAACCAAATACTTGTACAAAAGTTACAAGCTTTTGGCTTTTGAGTAGTTGGAAAATTTTCTTTGAACAAAAGAATTTGATAATTTAAGGACTAGAAGAAGATAATGAGTTTTTATAAAAAGCAGATGAAGCGTTTTAATGAGTTCTATGATAACATCATAGAAAAGCCTTTGCTTACGTCTACTATCGTGTTGGTGCTTGTCGCTATTCTTGTGCTGTCATTAAGTCTTCATTATTACCTGAACGACACCTATAATTTCGTAGGTCAGGTGCTAAGTGAAGCACACGGTATGATCTTCGATATCGCGGTTATCGGTATTCTTATTTTTTGGTTAAACCAAAATGGCGAAGTACGTCAGCGTATTCGCACCTATAAAGATGAGATAGATGACTTTCGTTTATGGGAATCAGAAGAAGCTGCTTTTCGTACCGTAGGTAATATCAAACGTTTAAATCGTCATAAGATTCATGAGATCAACCTTGTAAACTGTTACCTGGCGCGCACAAATTTGAATTATGTAAACCTGGCCGGGTCAAATATCAATTCATGTAATTTACAGCAGTCGTCATTGATAGAGTCAAATCTGGAAAATGCCCGTTTAAACCAGACCAATTTCGAAAACTCAAATTTGAATCAGGCCAATTTGAAAGGAGCCTATGCCAGCGGTGCAAACTTTAAAGATTCCTTTTTAATTAAGACACAGTTTGAAGGAGCTTTTCTGATTAAGGCAAATTTCAATAATGCCTACTTAATGGAGGCAAACATGCAAAATAGTTACTTAATGGGGGCCGATTTCGAAAATGCCAGCTTGTATAAAGCCGATTTAAGGGGCGCGAAAGGGCTTACCATAGAACAATTATCAAAGGCTAAAACCTTATACATGGCCAGATTTGATGATGAAATACTGGAGGAGATCAAAACTAACCTGCCAGAGCTGGTCGGAACCTGATTTTGACTAAATAAAAGAATCCTATACCTTTGTATCACACGACAACGGTTTTGCCCCGCAAAGCCGTTGTTTGTTTTTTAGTAAAGTCGATAATTATGAGTAAGAAAATATCCTACTATACCAAAGAAGGTTTCGAGAAGTTGAAGGCAGAGTTAGCTGAACTGAAAGGTAAAGGTCGTGCCTCTATTGCGCACCAAATTGCAGAAGCACGTGATAAAGGTGACTTAAGTGAAAACGCTGAGTATGATGCTGCAAAAGACGCTCAAGGTCATCTGGAGGCTAAAATCGCTCAGTTAGAAGACTTAGTCTCTAACGCTCGTTTATTAGACGAAAATAATATTGATACCTCTAAAGTGTCTATCCTTTCTAAGGTCACCATTAAGAATATGAAAAATGGAGCATCATTTACATACACCTTGGTGTCTGAAGAGGAACAGGATTTGAAGATCGGCCGTCTTTCCACGCAATCACCTATAGGTAAAGGCTTACTAGGTAAAAAGAAGGGCGAGAGTGCCATCATCAAGACACCTGCAGGTGATATTGAGTTTCAGGTAATGGATATAACTGCTTAGTACAATGGCCAGCATTTTCACCAAAATTATTAACAGGGAAATACCTGGATACATTGTGGCGGAAGACGAGCATTACATTGCCATACATGACATTAGCCCTTTGGTAATGGGGCATGTGTTGGTTATTCCAAAGCAAGAGTCTGATTACATTTTTGACCTGGAAGATAATGCACTTTCAGGTTTAATGCTTTTTGCCAAGAAAGTAGCCATAGCAGTTAAAAAAGCTGTACCCTGCAAAAGGGTGGGGGTGGCTGTTATTGGTCTGGAGGTTCCCCATGTGCATGTGCATCTGGTGCCTATGAACAGCATGGGTGATATTAACTTTACAAAACCCAAGCTTAGCCCTACCAAGGAGGAGTTGGCAACTGTTACTGAAAAAATCAAGGCAGCCCTTTAATCTTGTGGCAATTCCACAATACCAGAATTGGTCATTATTGGCTGTAGCCAAAAAACATTAGGCAATAGTTAGTCAGTTTTTAACATCCAACACACACTTTGCCCCTTGTAAATTGCCTATTGGTATTATTGTGAACTTTGCGTTGCCAATTGCTTTTTGCCTACTGTCGACTATAGTGACTCACACTTGATTTCTGCTAAATCCTGCTTTTGCTTGTAATCCGGGCTTTTTTGAGACGCTCAAGATTGAACATTTTCAATAAGTAATGGTTAATTTTGGGTAAAGCATTTCTTTGTGAATAACTCCATAGCTTCTTTAAAACAATACTGCAACAGCCTGGTGCAGTACAAGCGCAGACAAACCGTTGAAGTAAAAATTGGCGATGTGCCTATGGGTGGTAATAACCCCATTCGTGTGCAGTCCATGACTACCATCGACACCATGGATACGATTGGATCGGTTGAGCAAACCATACGCATGGTGGAGGCAGGCTGCGAATATGTGCGCATTACCGCACCAAGTTTGAAAGAAGCGCAAAACCTGGCGGAGATCAAAAAAGAATTAAGAAAGCGTGGTTACAACGTACCCTTAGTGGCAGATATCCATTTTACACCCAATGCAGCTGAATTAGCAGCCCGCATTGTAGAAAAAGTACGTGTAAACCCAGGTAACTATGCCGATAAAAAAAGATTTGAAACTATAGATTATACAGAAGCTTCTTACCAGGCGGAGCTGGACCGCATCAGAGATAAATTTACACCGCTGATAAAAATCTGTAAAGAACACGGTACTGCTATGCGCATTGGCACTAACCATGGTTCTTTATCCGATAGAATTATGAGTCGCTATGGTGATTCACCACTTGGCATGGTAGAATCTGCGCTCGAGTTCCTACGCATTTGTGAAGACGAACAGTTCTACAATATTGTAGTATCTATGAAGTCGAGTAACCCGCAAGTGATGGTGCAGGCTTACCGTTTGCTGGTGCAAAAATTAGATGAAGGTGGTTTTAAACCATATCCTTTGCACTTAGGTGTTACAGAGGCAGGAGATGGTGAAGATGGCAGAATAAAATCAGCAGTAGGTATTGGTACTTTACTGGAAGATGGATTAGGAGATACCATCCGGGTATCACTAACAGAAGAGCCGGAAGCGGAAGTGCCTGTAGCTTATACTTTAGCCAGGCGTTACGATAAACGCGCCAATCATAAAAGTATTCCTGAAGTAAAACATTACTCGATCAATCCATACGAGTATACCCGAAGAGTTACCCATGAAGTCGTTAATATTGGCGGTGAGCATTGGGTGCCGCGTGTAATTGCAGACCTTTCGCAGCGTGAAGTAATTAGTCCTGCTTCACTATTTTCGCTAGGTTATCACTACTCAGTTCCGCTAGACAAATGGAATATTGCTGACATGGCCTGTGATTATGTATATGCTGGCAATAAGCTTGTTGATTTTGCTATACCCGGCACTTTGGGTATCATTTACGATTATGAAACCTGGCTTAAACAGAAAGAGAAGGATAGGGTATATCCCTTATTGAATGCGGCAACACTTTCGACAGGTAAAGCACTTTCGCCAGTGCTTAATTTTGTACAAGTATCTATTGAAGATGTGAGTACATCCTTTATAGAAACGATTCGTGCCCACAACAATATTGTATTGGTAATCACTACAGACAATGAACATGGTATGGCGGAGCAGCGGAGACTCATGCTGGATATTATTGATGCAAATTGTTCTGTCCCCGTAATCATCAGAAGAAATTATACGAACCTTTCGCAAGAGGAATTGCAATTGCATGCAGCTACCGATGTAGGTGCCTTACTCTTAGATGGTCTGGGAGATGGCATTTTTCTATCAGCCATTAATTGTGGTCCTGAAAAAATGCTGAATGAAACTGCTTTTAATATTTTACAGGCCACTCGCACACGCATTTCAAAAACAGAATATATCTCTTGTCCTTCATGCGGACGAACCTTATTTGATTTACAAGAGACTACAAATAAGATTCGTGTGCGCACCAACCACCTGAAGGGTTTGAAGATTGGTATCATGGGTTGTATTGTGAATGGTCCTGGAGAAATGGCAGATGCAGATTATGGCTATGTGGGTTCGGGGCCTGGTCGGATTACCTTATATAAAGGTAAAGAGGTTGTGCGTAGAAATATTCCAACAGAAAAAGCAGTAGACGAATTAGTGAATCTGATTCGCGAACATGGTGATTGGGTAGAACAAGAAAATTAATTTATGGAAGAGCAGAGAGATATAACAAAGCAGGGAGCGAAGAAAAGCTGGAAAGATTTCTTCAAATTAGGTGAAGTGGGCGGTTATTTTTTCAGAGCGAAAGATCCTAACCGTCCAATCAATGCGAGCTTAAAAATGATGCATGGGGTAAATAAACTATCCATACTGATGTTTCTTGCTTGTGTGATCATTATTGTGACACGCATTATTGTGCGTAACTATTTCTAATCATGAACATCGAAAGCTTCCGTGCCTATTGCCTGGCTAAGAAGGGCGTCACGGAGGAGTTTCCCTTCGATGCCAATACACTCGTCTATAAAGTGATGGGTAAAATGTTTGCCCTAACCGACCTGGATAATTTTGAAAGTATCAACTTAAAAGCAGACCCTGAACAGGTGGTGGCACTACAGGAAAGATTTTCTTCAGTTTTACCGGGCTACCATATGAATAAAAAGCACTGGATCACCGTTATAGTGGACGGAACTATAAAAGACAGCCTGCTATGCCAATGGATAGACGACTCATACAACCTGGTAAGTGCCTCATTACCAAAGAAAGACAGAGAAATCTTAAAGGAACTCTGAAGTCGGATTTCTCAGTTATTTCCTTAATTTTGATAGCTTAAGCATTAACGGATTCATGTTTAGGGGCCTTTTCGTCATTGTTGGACTTACCATCCTGCTGGGTAGCTGTGCTTACCAGCCGATGACTTGCCCTGCCTATCAGAGTGCTTACATTCATGATAAAGACGCTTTACGCAAGAAATTCAGCTATTTTGTGAATGATTCGGCTCCTAAGGTGTATGCCGCGAGTAAGTCGAAATTCCTGATTATAGAACCCACCACCTACAAAAAGAAAGAACGCACCATTCAGACTGTGGAAAAGAAGGCTGTTTGGGTGGCTGTTCCAGATTCGTTAAAAGAGGGCTACCAAAAACCGGAGGAGGCTTTTTCAATGGCCGAACGAAATGTGGATGACAGCACAGCTGTAATTCGTATTGACACCCTTGCCGCCCCTGCCGGAGAGTATAAAATTTCTAAGGATGCAGAGATCAGGGTACTTAAGTATGACAATAATAAAAGGCAATATTGGGTAGATACGCTTGGGTACAATAACGACCAGGATAATTACATGTGGTACCTGCGCCATGTGCTTGTTTTGCCGGATGCCAGACTCGCGGCCATGGAAGCTAAGGGCGAAAAGAAGGATGAGCCCAAAGCCAAAGGAAAAGCCAAACGTCAGGGAGGTGAAGGCTTATTTAAGAAATCAAAAGCAAAAGGGGATAGTGTAGAGGGTTACGAAGGCACCACTTCTGCTACTATTTTACCGAACAAGGTGAAGACTAAGAAAGTAAAAAAGAAAAAAGAGAAGAAAGTAGTGGAAACAACACCCACACCGGCAAAGAAAGAAGAGGAGGATGAAGATGATGGGTTTTGATGTGCTGATTTTTTGATGTGCTGATTCGTTGATTCGGTGATGTGCTGATCTGAGCTTCTAGTTTCTAGCCTCTAGCCTCTAGCATCAATCAAACAAAGTAAGATTACCAAACTGATCAGCAGGTGGTGTGGCAATAATTAAAGATGGTACGTTTAAGCTGCTGTCATTTATACGAGGAGATACCGTATACAAACTCATTCTACTTTCCGGATAGACTTTAAACAAAGCAAGTAATGCTTCCTCACTGGCATCTGTATCCATCCATACTTGTTCCTGTGCCTTTTCAAAAATCATAGGCATCCGCTCACTCATGGGGCTTACCAATGAATTTGCTTGTACTGTGATCAACATAAAGGTATGGTGCGTTTGGCCTTCATTATCTTCAAACTCTTCCCATATGCCGGCAAATGAAATAAGACTTTTGTCTGTAACAATAAAGCGATGTGGTATCAATGTTTTTTTACCAACTTTTTTCCAGGCATAAAATCCATCAGCAGGTATGAGGCAACGATAACGCTTGAGTGTTTTTCGCATAGCGGGGCGCTCGCTAAAACTCTCAGCCCTTATGTTGATGAGTTTTTCACTCACGTGTTTATTCTTAGCCCACTCAGGTGGTGTGCCCCAGTAAAAAAAAGAAATACCTGCCGAGCCTTGTAAAATCACCGGGAGCAAATGTGTAGGCGCTGCGTTGTATAGCGGTTTATAAAATTCAGGCACATCTACCCCAAAGCGCTGCTGTAGTTGTTCGCGGGTGGCTGTTAAGGTATAGCGTTCAATCATGGTGTTGTACAAAATGAAGAGCTCGTTCTTCGCTCCAAAATACATTCTTTTTATTGAACTGCGCAAAACCAACATGCCCACCTTTATCAGTTACCTCCAGGTGAACCATAGGATGTTGCTTAAACTGTTGAATAGGAAAGCAGGCCTCACTTAAAAATGGATCATTTTTGGCATTCACAATCAATGTGGGTATTTGAATAAACGCTGCAAAGCGTAAAGCACTACATTGTGTATAGTAATCAATAGCATCGCGAAAGCCATGCAATGCAGCGGTATAGTGATCATCAAAACTTTGCAGGTCCTTTATCTGATCAAGGTAACTTACATCAATATCTTTTCTTACAGCGGCTTTATCTTTTACCTTTTGCTTAAGTGTTTTTAAAAACCGCTGTACATACAAACGATTTGATGGTATGGCCAATTGTTGACAACTGGAGTGTAAATGCATGGGTACAGAGAATACAACACTCTTGCGAATACGTTCATCTCTTTTGTTTTCGCCCAGGTATTTTAATGTCAAGTTTCCGCCAAGACTAAATCCAATCATCGTGACCTCTTCATATGATTGATTAAGCGCATGTTGTACAACAATATCTAAATCATCAGTAGCGCCACTGTGGTAGAAACGTCTTTGCTTATTCATCTCTTCACTGCAGCCGCGATAGTTCCAGGCAAGGATATCGTAGTGCTGATCATAGAAGACCTTAGCCATGCCTTTTATATAGGCTCTTTCTGTATTCCCTTCAAGCCCATGTGAAATGATGACAAGTTTTTTTGATCCTTGTTTTAGCCAATCTAAATCAAGAAAGTCATCATCAGGCGTTGTAATGCGTTCGCGTTGATAAGGCTTTATAGTAACAGATCTGAAAATAGCTGGGTATATAGTTTCAACGTGGGGATGAAAGAGCAGGGCTGGTTGTTGGTAACTATTAAATTTTGTCAACTTATTGTTAAATAAAATTTGTAATGAACTGTTAGCTGCCAATTTGTTTTGAGACCATCCGTCTTACCACTCTATTGCGCACTGAATAGCGGGTTGGCGGATTTTAGGAAAAGATAACTTAAGACCACTTCATTCTTTCTTTGAGTGAAGTAATGTGTGCCAGGTGATGTTTTCCATGCCATGCATATAAACCAAGCATTCGCTCAAGGTTGATTTCCTTTTGTGTTTGCGGATGAATAAAACTGCGGCTCCAGGCTTCGTCATTGAGTAAACTTAGCATAGCTGACCACTTTGCATGTAAAGCAGTAATTAAAGCAATGGACAATGCAGGGTCAAGTTGATTGTCGATGGTTTCTGCCCAGTCCTTTTCTTCATAAGCTTTAATAACGGGCCTCTCTTCAGTAAGCGTCCATTTAAAGCGTATGTAAGAATGCATGTGACTATCGGCAATGTGGTGGATCAGTTGTTGTACAGACCACCCGCCATCACGGTAGGGTGTAACAAATTGTTCTTTTGAAAAATGTTTCACAGCCTCGGCCAATTGAACCGGTAATACTGCAATCTCAGCAATCAGTTTTTTCTTTTCCTCTTTGGTGTAAGAGGGTTGTGGCGCAAATTTGCCAATAGGGTACCGTAGCAAATCAATATCAGGCATGACTTTTAGCTTCTTTTGCCAAGGCTTTTTCAGCTCTTAATTTTTGTTTGGCCTTCTCCCTTCGGTTGCGCACACGGATATTAAACATTTCAATTAATAGCGAGAATACAACAGCAAAATAGATGTAACCCTTCGGTATGTCGTACTCCAATCCTTCAAGGAATAACATAAAACCGATCAGGATAAGGAAGCCCAAGGCTAACACTTCCAGCGAAGGATGCTTGTGAATGTAATCACTTATTTTGCCGGAAAATACCATCATAATACCAATGGAGATAATTACGGCAATAACCATAATCAGGATTTCTTGCGTAAGTCCGACAGCCGTAAGAATGGAGTCGAAAGAAAAAATGATGTCAAGTAGAATAATCTGAATAATCACATTGGTGATGCTCTTGGTCGCCTTCGCCTGAATTTCACCCTCTTCATCATCGCCCTCCACTTCATGGTTCATTTCTCTGGTACTTTTTGCTATTAAAAAAAGACCTCCAAACATGAGGATAAGGTCGCGTCCGCTAAAAGGGTGGTTGTGACCAATAAAACGTTCTACTAAACCATTTCCTATGATGTCGGACAGGAAGAAAAGGGGTTCAGTAAAGGTGATTACCCAAGTGATACCCAACAGCAACATAATGCGCACGATCATGGCCAGGGCTAAACCCATATTGCGGGTTTTGGCCCGCTGTTCAATAGGGAGTTTGTTGGATACAATAGAGATAAAGATGATGTTGTCTATACCAAGTACTACCTCAAAAAAGGTAAGTGTTACTAGGGCTAGCCAGGCCTCGGCAGTTAAGAAGATTTCCATGGTTGAGAGGAAATGGGTTGGTTTTCTCTGCTAAATTAGAATAAGTAATGTAACCCTCAAATCTTACTTGTCCAGAAAGTCAATGTCGACATTCAAGGGATAACGCATCAGGTATTGTAAAGCCTGCTGGACAGTTAGTTTTTCGAATAAAACGCGATAAAGTGCGTGCGTAATGGGGGCTTTAACCTGGTAATAATCGGCACATTTTTTTGCAATCCGTACTGTATTAATACCTTCAGCAACCTCGTCTGTTTCAGCCAGTATATCCTGTAAAGTCTTGCTTTGCGCTAGTTTATGGCCTACCTGGAAGTTGCGACTCAGGGAACTGTTGCAGGTAGTCACCAGGTCTCCTATACCGGCAACCCCTAAAAATGCTTTAGTATTGCCACCCAGGGCTCGACCCAGGTAGATCATTTCCACCACCCCGCGACTGATCAGCAGTCCTCTTGCATTTTCGCCATATCCTAATCCACTCAGGGCACCGGAGGCAATGGCGATTACATTCTTTAAAACACCGGCAAGCTCAACACCTGTTAAGTCATTATTGCCATACACCTGAAAGTAGTCGTTGCGCAATAGTTTTTTACCTAGCTCAATTACTTCATTAAAAGGACTAGCAATTACAGTGGCTGCAGGATGTTGTGCGGCCAGCTCTTTCGAAAGATTTGGACCCGCCAGGCAACCCACGCGCACTACTGCACTTTCTTCACGAATCACTTCGCTCATGGTTTTCACCTGGTGCCTGTTGAGCTTCTCTATGTCTTCAATGGTATTGTGCTTTGGCAGGGTAATGTCAAAGCCTTTAGTACCATGAATTAAAATATGATAGGGATGGAGGTGAGGAGAAAGGCTGCGAATGACAGAACGGAAATGTGATGATGGAATGATGGGAAAAATAACATCACATTCCGCAGCCACTTTAGCGAGGTCATTAACTGCAGTAACATTTTTGTCTATGATGTGGCCCCGGTTATCTCTGCTTGTATTAATTCTGTGTACAACCTCCTGGTCTCTGGCATAGAGTAATACAGGGCGTTGCCTTGCTAATAAATTAGCCACCGCAGAGCCAAAGTTACCTGCTCCGATTACGCCTATTGGCTTATTGTCCGATAAATTTATCGAGTTCATATCCGACAAGGCGATTGTGATAGTAGTATAATACGTTTAGATCTCGCGTGATAATATTACCATCGCGGTTTCTGAGTAAGGGGCGTTTTAAGTGGAATATGCCAACGTTATAAAGTCCGCGTTTGATCACTTCATCGATATCACCTTTAAGGTGAGAAGCGATGTTGACTTTATTTTCAATTTTCATTCTGTATATCTGCTTGCGCACACGCTTACAGGTATCGCGGAATTCTTCGTAAGGCAAAGCCAGGTCTTCTTCAGGTAAGCGAAGTAAACTAAAAAGGTCAAGTTTAGGATGTCGCTTCTGCCACATGGTGAAAGCGACAAAGGCCACCAGGTGGCTGGCGAAAACACGATTAATTCTATGGTACTCGCTTATAATTTTTTGACTGAGCATGCGCGTGTACTCATCCTCGCGCTGCCTGTCTGCTGAAAGTTGACCGTTGGTGATGAAATAATCCTTTGTATCAATTGGTCTTCCATGTTCATCAACGCTATTACCTTCATCATCCACATAATTACCCATGATGTCGAGGCCCTTACCAATGGAAACAGAAATGCTTGAGCCTTTGGTAAAGAACTTAAACATGAACTGAATAAGCTGCCAGCTTCCATAACGATCTTGTTCAGGCATGTACCTATCCTGTCCTTTAGCAGATAGGTAATCTTCAATAAGGTCTGGTGCTTCAAGTACAAAATGATAGTTGAGGGTAACCGGAACAATAAAGATTTTTCTAACCTCTTCACCCGGCTTGGCGGCTATATAAGCATCGCGTTGTGCTTCAACTGTTGATGATAACAAACCAAGTTTAAGTTGTTTCTCGATCATACCAGATCTTGAGCGTGTGCCTCCCGGAAAAAATAAACTGTGTGCCCCCTTTTGCAAGGCTAATGTTGAATACAACTTCAGCGTTTCAAGGTAAGGCATGTTCTTTTTTCTGCGGTCTACCTTGTAAGCACCCAGGCTGTTCATGAAATAGGCAAATATTTTTATGTTGAACAGGTTAAGGCCTGCACCATAAATAAAAGCCGGTAAGCCAAGTGAATGTATCACCCATCCGATCAGGATGGAATCGAGGTTGCTGAAGTGCGTGGGCACCATAACAACAGTACCCTTACGGGCAAGCCTTCGCAGTTGCTTTACTTTTCCTACAATGTGGATTTTATCACGCAGGGTGTATTGGTTGCGCCAGAAGGCTCCAAACTTTTTTACCCTTGCGCCATTAAGCAGACGGGCAAACCAAAATTTGATTACTTCTCTGGCAAAGCGATAACGGCTAGGTTTAAAGTTACCCGCAATTTCATCAGCATAACGGGATACTATTCTTTTCAGAATCTCATTTGCTCTTTCCTGTTGTTCTTCTTCTGGTTTTCCGGATAGTATTTGCAGGTCTTCCTTTACCTTACTCCAGAATTTTGGTTCGTCCTTGGGGTCTGCACGCCAGCGATTGCGCTTCATGCGCTGCTGTTCGCGGTATACGGTAGCTTCCAGTTCGTCCACCAATTGTTTAGTAGACGCACGTAGTTCTTTAACCCTGTTAAAGGATTTTTGCGCTACCTCTTCAATAAATTCTTTTCTGTTTTTACTGAGCTTATAAACAGGCCAATCTGGAATACCCTCCAAAATTGGCTTGTACTTTTTATTCTTATTCTTCTTTTCCTGAATATCCATCGCCAGCTATTGGGTGCGCAAAATAACACAATTATACGATTGGATTTGGCGCCTTTAGTCTTAATTATACCCTGTTTAGGGCTTCTCCTAATGAACGGGACATGCTGTTAAATCGCTCCATAGCCTCTTTTATGAAGGCTTCGTCCAGCATTTTCTCAATATCCGCCTCACTGGTTACATCAAATTCGTTCACCTTAAAAGTTTGCTCCAGTAAGCCCTGCTCTAACTTTATGATATATCGGTTATTCCAGGCGTAAAGGGTTATTTTATAGTGAGGGGTGGGTATTTCCTTTAAAACTCTCATGCTCAGTAAAAGTGAATTAAGGGCAAAGATGAGATTTCTTGGCAGTTTTTAAGGGAAATCGTGAGGTTTAGTCTGGCTACTTTTGTTGATTATCCGCCAGGATATTGATGTTGCCAAAAGTACCCTGCTCAGTTACCGGATTAAGGTCCTGTTTAATCTTTTGGAGCTCCTGCTCCAAGTTGCGGTATACCTGGCTCTGATGAAGTTCATCAAACTTCATCTGTCTTATGAGGCGTTGCAACTCTAATTCACGTTTGCGAAGCGTGTCTTTTTCAGAATCCATGAAGTCTAAAAAATAGGTAGTTTAGGTTATTAATGGCGAAGTTAATGATTGAAAGGGTTTTTTCTAAGCAGATTGTCAATAAAATACGATTTGAAAAAAGTTTTTTTAGGAATAGACGATCAAAAGAAACTTATCGTTTCTAACAAGAGTTTCGTTAGAAACGTTTAGTTTATATCTTGTAACCCATTCCGCCATTTTTGCAAAGCACACATGACGATGTTTCGATTTTGGATAGTACTTTTTCTACTTGTTTTAAGCAGCGCCATCACTGCCAGAGCAACACACTTGCGTGCAGGAGAAATTACTGTTGTGCGTAAAAGCTGTGCTGATTTAACGTTTATCATTACTGTTACCGTCTATACCGACACAGAATCGACTGTTGTTTTTGGAGGAAGGCAATCAGACGGTTTGGACGTACTTGATTTTGGAGATGGTACAAGATTTATTATTCCGGAAACACCAAGCGTGGCCAGGCCTGATTTAGGGATTAATATTGGCGTGGCTTCTTATACAATTGAGCATACCTATGCTGGCCCGGGTAAGTACCTGATCTCCTATAAAGAGCCTAATAGAAATATTGGTGTGTTGAACATGGTCAACTCAGTGCTCACTACTTTTTATATTGAAACAGAAATTAACACCGATCCATTCTTTGGTTGTAACAACAGTCCCAAGTTATTAATTGCTCCAGTAGACAAGGGCTGCACAGGTGTTGCTTTTCAGCACAACCCTGGTGCCTTCGATCCTGATGGAGACAGTTTATCTTACGAAATGGTAATACCTTTCAGAGATCGCAATACTGTTGTAACAGGTTACAGAGATCCCAATAACACTGATTTTTATACTGGTAATTACAATACCGCCAATGAGAATCAAAATGGGCCACCAACTTTTTCAATTAACCCGATAACAGGAACAATTACCTGGGATGCACCTGGTGTAAGAGGTGAATTTAACATTGCTTTTCATATTGTTGAATGGAGAGAGATTGCAGGAACATGGGTAGAGATTGGTTATGTGAGGCGCGACATGCAGATAGTAATTGACGAGTGTGACAACGAACGCCCTGACTTGATTATACCGAACGATACTTGTGTGGTGGCTGGAACAACCCTGAACGTTAAAATTTTTGGAATTGATGTTGATAACAACAATGTTAAAATAGAAGCCTTTAGTGAATTGTTTGGAGATACCTTTATTAGCCCGGCAAGGGTATCACCCAATCCAGCAGTTTTTCAACCGGTGGTGCCCAACCCTGCTGAATTGAGCTTTGAATGGGAAACGGTCTGTGAGCATGTAAAAGATCAGCCTTATCAGATTGTATTTAAGGTAACTGATAATGGGCAACCTAACCTTGTTACATTTAAAACATGGTTTGTGAAAGTTGTTGGCCCTGCTCCCGAATGGAATCAGGCTACTGTTGACTTTGCCAAAAGACACGTAAAGCTTGATTGGGATGAATATACATGTAAGAACGCATCCACTATTCAGGTATGGAGACGCGTGGATTCTTTTGCCTACACACCTGCTAATTGCGAAACGGGTATTTCGCCAGGACTTGGCTATGAAATGATTGCCGAAGTACCGGCCTCATCCGTTAGCTACACCGACACCAACCGTGGCGTAGGATTAGCCGTAGGTGCTGAATATTGTTATAGACTTGTTGCGCTTTTTCCTTTGCCAAGAGGAGGAGAAAGTTATATGTCTGAGGAATTGTGTATTGATCCTATTATAGCAGACGCACCTGTGATTACACATGTAACAGTTGAGAAGACAGGACAATTTGATGGACAAATCAGGATAAGCTGGCGTAAACCATTTGAAATTGATGCGGTGCAGTTTCCGCCACCCTACCAGTATAAAGTGTGGAGGTCTGAAGGGTTTACAGGTGCTCAGCCCTGGGTAGCGATAAGCACAGGTACTATATCTGACACAACTGCGGTGGATAATGCTTTGAACACAATCGATAAAATATACAGCTACCATGTAGTATTATATTCAGCAACCATTAATAATCCGACTATTGCTCCTGTAGATACTTCCGCATCTGCCAGTATGGTGCGACTCGATGTTCAGTCTGGCGACCAGCGCCTTGATTTGAGTTGGCAGGCTTTTACACCCTGGTCTAACTTCTCTCAAAACTTTCCTTTGCACGATATCTACAGAGGTGCTGAAGGCTCAACAGAAACTTCAGGTTTGGTTTTGTATCAGCAGGTAAATGTTAGTGTTGACGGGCTTATCTTCTCTGATCCTGTAGAAGGTGCACCACCCTTGGTGGAGGATGAGATTTATTGTTATCGCGTGATGACAAGAGGAACCTATGGCAATCCGGCTATTGCTGAGCCTCTAGAAAACTATTCACAAATAGTCTGTGCAGAACCAGCAGATGATGAACCGCCAGTTTGTGTACCCGCTCCTGTATTGGCCAGCATCCGGCCTTGCGAAGAATTTTTTGCTGATCAGTCAACCTGTCGGATAAATACTTTTAGTAATGAAATAAGATGGAATCGCGTTACCACCACTGAATGTGAAGGAGATGTATTGGGGTATAGAGTTTATGTTGCCAACGAAATCAATGGAGAGTTTCAGCCTGTACTAATCAACGGACAAACATTTACACGGGATACAGTTTTTGTAGACAACAACCTCACTTCATTTGCCAGATGCTATAAAATTTCTGTGGTAGATCGTTCCGGAAATGAAAGTGAGTTGAGCGAAGCAATTTGTAACGACAACTGTCCGTATTATGAATTGCCTAATGTGTTTACACCTAATGGAGATGGTTGCAATGATGTATTCAGTGCTTTTAGCGACCGTGATGGCGGGGGAGAGGAAATACCCAATGGCGGTGGCATAAATTGCCAGCCTTTTGATAAAACAAGGTGTGCCCGCTTTGTGGAGAAGGTTTTATTCAGGGTATATAACCGCTGGGGTGTTGAAGTGTACACATACGAATCAGTGGAAGGTGATAGCGTAGATAAAACAATTTACATCGATTGGGATGGTCGCGATAACGGAGGAACCCTTCTGAATTCCGGTGTTTATTATTATGCCGCTGATGTTACTTTTAACGTAATTAATCCGGACAATCGCGTTCAAACAATTAAGGGCTGGGTGCATTTAATCAGGTGATTACAGATAAATCGATTATACTTTTTGATGGTGTCTGCAATTTATGCAGTGGAGCTGTTCAATTTATTTTAAAAAGAGATCACAAAAAGCAGTTTGTTTTTGCATCACTTCAATCGGAAATTGGTCAGCAACTCTTATCTAAATATAAAGTCAATACAAGTGTAGAAACCATTATTCTGCTGCAGGACAACAAGTGGTTTTCTCAAAGTACTGCGGCCTTAGAGATTGCGCGAAAATTATCGGGCGCCTGGCCATGCCTTTATGCTTTTATCATTATCCCCCGCTTTGTAAGAGATGGTGTTTACGATTGGATTTCACGCAACCGTTACAGATTTTTCGGAAAGAAAGAAACCTGCATGATCCCTTCTCCGGAGTGGAAGAATCGTTTTCTGGATTAGTGAATTAAAAATTCATGCTTAATTTGCAGGTCTAATGTAATACAGACCAAAATCATATGACAGCATACGTTTTCCCAGGACAAGGAGCACAATTTACCGGCATGGGTAAAGACCTATATGAGTCGGGCACTGCAGCTAAAAGTCTTTTTGATGAAGCCAACGATATACTTGGTTTCGATATTAAATCAGTGATGTTCAATGGTACTGCAGATGAATTAAAGCAGACCAAAGTAACGCAACCTGCTGTATTCATTCATTCCGTAGCTGTAGCGTTATCAAGTAAGTCCTTTGCGCCTGATATGGTGGCAGGACATTCTCTAGGTGAATTTTCTGCTTTAGTTGCCAATGGTGCTTTATCCTTTAAAGATGGTTTAACCCTGGTAAGTAAGCGTGCACAAGCCATGCAACGTGCTTGCGAAATTAATCCATCCACCATGGCCGCTATTCTTGGATTAGATGACACTATTGTTGAAGAAATTTGTGCATCGATTAAAGAAGAAATTGTTGTAGCAGCCAATTATAATTGCCCGGGTCAGTTAGTAATATCCGGATCGTTGAAAGGGATAGAAATAGCTTGCGAGAAAATGAAGGCTGCCGGTGCCAAACGGGCTATGGTATTACAAGTGGGTGGTGCTTTTCACTCACCCTTAATGGAACCTGCCAGAGAAGAATTAGCGGCCGCTATTGAGGCCACTCATTTTAGTCAGCCACGCTGCGCTGTGTATCAAAATGTAAATGCAAAGCCTTCTACGGATGTAGCTGCTATCAAGAAAAATTTAGTGTCGCAATTAACGGCACCTGTGCGCTGGACACAATCCGTACAACAGATGACAGCCGATGGAGCAAAAACTTATGTCGAGTGTGGCCCTGGAAAAGTGTTGCAGGGTTTAGTGAAGAAAATTTCACCAGAGGCAGAAGTGGCGAGTCTTTAAATTGATGTGCTGATTCGTTGATGTGCTGATGTGCTAATTCGTTGATTTGGTAATGTGCTTATGCGTTAATTAAAGAATTAAATAAAATATACGCGTCATTGCGAGGAGTTAGCGTTTGGTTGTGCGCTGGAATGACGAAGCAATCTGGATTGATGTGCTGGTGTGCTGATTCGTTGATGAGTTGATATGCTAATTCGTTGATGTGCTGATATGCTGATGAGTCAATTCGGTAATTCACTTATTCGTTGATTAAAGAAATAAATAAAATGTACGCGTCATTGCGAGGAATTGGGAGGCATGCGTGTTGGCATGACGAAGCAATCTTTTCTGATGTGCTGATATGATGATTTGCTGATGTGCTGATGGAATTCAAAATTTCAAATTCAAAATTTTGAATTTTGAATTTTGAATTTAAAATTAGATTTAATAGACAAAAATGGTTGGTGAATACAGCTGTAACTCACTGATTTTTAAG